>JGI24723J26617_10003391_pt1 | contig 11610 bp, 12 predicted proteins | sample Cruoilmetagenom6_FD_26617 | JGI IMG/M metagenome (IMG submission 26617) | reverse complement strand
GTTATCGATTTTTTTACTTTATCAAATGAAATTCCATTACTCCATCCAGATTCATTAGTCAAAAAATTATGAATCAGTGAAATGTCCAATTTTTTACTGTCAGTTGAAATCAGATATTCGTGTTTATATTTTTCTACAATCTCCAATGGTTTTTTTTTGGTTTCTTAAATTAATATGAACATGTTTGCCTAAGGCTTATGAGATTCGTTGGTTCGCTGTGGCCCAAACAAATCTGCGGTTCAAATGTTGAAATCTACGGCAGCGGCGTGAGACTCGGAAGCCACGGCGAAGCCGTTTCCAGTTTCTTGGGTTTATCTAAGATAGTCTTTTTGTGGGAAAGTTAATGGGCTTAACGAACAACACCATTGGCTTTACGCGATGTTGATGTTAGTTTTTTTGCCGGTTTAATGTGAAACTACTTTTAGTCCGATGATTGAGACAATTAATGTCATAATGAAAAATAGTCGCCAAAATGTTGCGGGTTCTTTAAAAATAAAAATTCCAACCAAAACGGTTCCTACAGCACCAATACCGGTCCAAACGGCATATGCTGTACCAATAGGTAGTTGTTGCGTTACTTTTATAAGGAGAAGCATACTTATTGCCAAACAAACAAAGAAGCCTAAGCACCAGTAAGTTGATTCGATTCCCGTTGCCTCCTTTGCTTTTCCAAGGCAAGCTGCAAAGGCAACTTCAAAAAGCCCAGCTATTATTAATAGTATCCAATTCATTGGTGTTTTATTTCGAAAATGAATTCAAAATTTCCATTGCTTTGTCTGTATCTGTTTTATCAACAAAAATATGGTCGTGATAATATGCGGCAACCACATTGCAACTAATTTCATTTTTAGATAATGCATTTGAAAATGAAGCTGTTAGACCAACTGCTTCTAACGAAGAATGCACGGTAAGCGTAATCCAAGAGGAAATAAAAGAATAATCTAAATCTAGTTTGTCTGCGACTTCTTTTTCAGCAATAATAGTAAAGCTTTCTTCTTCTTTGAAAAACATAATGATTTGACTCAAATTGAGTTGCTCCAAATTGTGTATTTTACAAAATACAAATTCACCAACATTATGCTTTGGTTTCATTGATTTTAAAAGTGTTTCTAAATTTTTCTCTCCACTCATTTATTTGTTGTTTTTAGTTAGTCGTTGCAACTCACTTAAGGTAGCCTGTCCAACACGATGCGCAGATTGTGGGTTTTGACCGGTAACTAATCTTTGATCTGTAATCACGTGTTCAGTAAAAGGTGCGGACTTTTCGAAAATAGCCCCACGTTTTTTTAATTGATCTTCTAGTAAGAAAGGAACTACATCCTCTAGGTTTACCTTAATCTCTTCTTCATTTGTAAACGCGTTTACTTTTTTTCCATCTACAAGATACGATCCGTTACTCAATTTAATATTTACAAGGCCAGCGGGTCCGTGGCATACTGCGCTTACTACACCATTGTTTTCATAGATCTGTTTTGCTATTTCTGCTATTTCGGTATTATCTGCAAAATCCCACATTGCTCCGTGACCTCCAGCATAATGAATGGCTACATAATCATCTGGGTTTACTTCACTAGGTTTCTTTGTGTTTTCTATTTTGTTGCGATAGATGTTGTTGTCCCAAAATTTCTTATTGATAGCATCATTCATATCAAATGCATCTACTGGCGCTTTTCCACCTTTCGGACTTACGAAATCTATTTCGTAACCAGCAGAATGTAATACGTTCCATGGATGCGAAACTTCTCCGAGATAGTACCCTGTTTTTTCTCCCGTATTTCCTTTTTCACTATGGCTTGTAACTACAAATAATATNTTTTTTAATTCTTTTATTTCTGTTTTTACCGTTGAATTATCTGAGTTGCTTTTACTATTACAGCCCAATAGAAGGACGGTAGACAATAATAGAAAAAGTAGCGCTTTAATTTTTATCGTATTTGACATATCTAAATTTGTTTTAAAATAAGTTTTTAGATTATTCCTATTTCTTAAATGGTTGAAACAATTTTACCCGTCCAAGAAAGAATAATATTATAAAGCAAAATTCAGAAACATTTGAGATAAACTATTTAACAAATGATAAAAACGAAATTTATTTTATGTTTGCTCGAATTCTACTTAAACTAACTTGGGTAATGCCTAAATAAGAAGCGATATGAGATAATTGTACACGTTGTATAATACTAGGATAATTTTTGAGAAGTGCTAAATACCTTTCGGTTGCAGTATTGAATTGTAAAGAAATAAGCCGTTCTTCTGATTTGATTAATTCTAATTCTGAAAATTTACGGCCCCAATTAGCAATTTCGATGTCTGCTAAAAAGAGTTTTTGAAGTTTTTGTGTTTTTAATTCGTAGAGTTCGCAATCTTCCAATAATTCTACATCTTCATACCCTTTTTTGTTATTGACATGACTTTGCATTGAAACAATAGGATCTCCTTCTTTGCCAAACCAAAAAGTGATTTGATTATCATCTGAATACGCGTATGCCCTTGCTATTCCTTTTTTGATAAAATAAATACGTGTTTCAATTCTATTGGCTTTAAATAAAATATGCCCCTTTGGAAACTTAGTTTCAATTATGGACTCTTTTAGTAAGTTTTTTGATCTCGTTGTTAGTGGATATATAGTATTGATAATTTGGTTTATTTCCATATAATTTATTAGAAATCGGTTTTTACTTTAATGATTGATCCTCTGGACGTAAGGGCGTGAGACTAGGAAGTCACGGCGAATCTGTTTGGGAGTTTATTCGGTTTATCTAAGATATTTTTTTTATGGGAAAATGAATTCGTTTAACCAATTAAGCCCTTGGAATGATAGGCAGTTGTGCAACGTTTTAATTCAATTGAAATATATAGAATTATCACGACTCTGTCTAACAGATTGTTACAATTCATTAATTGATTCGTTTAGTTAATAAGTAAATCAATCAATCAGACTGGTATGAATCAACTTATTGTAAACACAAAAAACCTCAATTTTTCTTATAATAAAACAAAACAGGATATTGAGAATTTGGAATTAAAAATTCCTAAAGGAAGTATTTATGGATTTCTAGGGCCAAATGGTTCTGGGAAAAGTACCACAATTCGTTTACTACTAGGACTTCTAAAGCAAAGTTCAGGAACAGTAGTTTTTTTTGGAGAAATATTTAATAGAAAAACCAGGCTTAAAATTTTAGACAGAGTAGGAGCCTTAATCGAGAATCCTTCTTTATATGACCATTTAGATGCGATTGACAATTTAAGAATCGCGGCAAACTATCGCCAAAATATAGCAAATAGTAGAATAAATGAAGTGTTAGAAATTGTTAAACTAACACAAGCTAAAAACAAGAAAATAAAAGAGTACTCTTTAGGAATGAAGCAACGTTTAGGATTGGCAATTTCATTATTAAGTAATCCTGAACTAATCATTTTAGACGAGCCAACAAATGGTTTAGACCCTAAAGGAATTATTGAAATGAGAACACTTATTAAAGACCTAAATAAAAAATATGGGACTACAATATTTATATCTAGTCATTTATTAAGTGAAATAGAAAGAACGTGTACACATGTTGGTATTATTAGAAATGGTAAGATGTTATATCAAGATACTGTAGCGCGTTTAAAAGAATCTAAAGGAACAAATGTCAAATTTGATATAGAAGTAGATAAGTCAATTGAAGCTTTGGCAGTTCTAAAGAATTTGAAAGTGAAAAATATCTCTTTGCTTGATGATTTTTTACAAATTGAGTTAAAAAATAAAGAAGAAATTACAGAAGTGATAGATGTCTTAAGAGCAGAAAAAATAAATATTTATCAAGTCTCCATTAAAAATAATTTAGAAGAGCTTTTCTTATCACTAACTGAAAATTAAAGAATTATGACATCATTATCATACTATATTTCAAGTATAAAAAATGAACTAATTAAGTTAAAAAGAACATTCGCTTTTTGGCTTACTATTATTAGCGCACTGCTTTTTCCTATATTATTTTTTATAGCATATTCTTTAAAACATAAAACAAATACACCAGAAATTGGAATTAATCCTTGGGAAAAATTTATGACTGTTCAAATTGAAAATTCTATTCCTTTTTTTATACCAATGTTTATTGTGTTGATTACAAGTTTGATTATGCAAGTAGAACATAAATCATTAGGTCTAAAGCATTTATTTGCTTTACCAATCCCTAAATGGAGTATTTATTTTGGAAAATTAACCATCGTCATTTTCGCTATAATTACGACTTATGTTTATTATTATATCGCTATCTTATTTACTGGCGCATTATTAGGATTAATTCATCCTGATTTAGGTTTTTTTAATTTTCAACCCGAACATCTAAAATTTGTAAAAATATTATTCACCTCATTTATAGCCTCTTTGGGGATTATTGGAATACAATTCTGGCTAAGTTTTCGATTTAAAAACTTTATTGTTCCTTTAGGATTTGGTATGTTTTTAGCAATTATAGGTATCATTATTTCTCAAGCTCCACAGTCTATATATTTCCCTTACTCTTTTAGTGTATTATCAGTTTCTTTAGGTGATCAAATGCCTTTAACTTTTGGTACTTCATCTGTTGTTTTATTTAGTATTATTTGTTTTTTAATAACAAGTATTTTTGGTTATATCCAAATTAAAAAAATGAATATTAAGTAAGCATTTATAGGTAATTAATAATGAATTCGTACTTGGTTACATAATTTATTATTCATGTTGAGTTTTCCGGAATTTTGCAAAACGAGTTTGTATAAAGCTTCTAGGGATCCCTGATTTGTTGTGGTTTAACCAAATTTGCAGATGAAAATGTTCGCTTCTGCAATAGCAGCGTGAGACTCGGTAACCATGGCGGAGCCTTCTATGGGTATATTCGGATTGCCTCAGATAGTCTTTTATAGGAGGAATAATTCTTTAAGAAATTTGGCCATTAGTCTTATACCTTATTGACCATAGTTTTGTTTGCTGTTAACATCTAATACGAATAATTAATTTCGATATCTCATCATTATTTTATGTGAATCAGAAGTTTTTTGATGATAATAGATGATGTTTTTATCTATAGTTAAAGTAGGGGCTTCCACTAAATTAGAAATCGCTTCTGAAAACAAAACCTTTGGAGGTGAAAAAACTGATAAAGCGTTATTTCTTACCGCTACGCATACTTCAAAAATGGTCCCTGAGGTAATTTCTCCCTTTAAATATCTTGTGAAGTACAGTTCTAAATTATCGCTACTAATACAAGGGGCATAATAAATATAATTTGGGTCATTGATGTTTTGTAGGATGGTTGTAGAATTTGGAAGTTTGGTAAATGTTGATTCACCGTTTTTTTGAGCAACTCCTAATATTGTTTCACAAGGCCCTAGACAATTTGCATTATCAAACCTCGCATTATTAAAATATAAAAATTGTCCGTCTAAACTAATTCCGTGATCCATTACCAGCCAGCTAGGTGTGTTCATATTAAAATCTCCTTGCACTCTTGCAATATCACTAACGTTCCCTGCANTAAAATTTCCATGAAAGAGGTTATTCAATTCGNTAGGATAGTTTCGGGTTGATGTCCAATAAAAATTTCCATTAGAATCCATGTCAGCAACTGCGTCTAAATGAGGTGGTGCAGTTTGATTTGTGCCAATTAATTCTCCAACATAATTAAAGGTCGAATCATTAATTTTGGTTGTATAGTAAAGCTTTGTGTTTATACCATCATTTAAATTATTAAAGAAGAGATAATTTCCATTTGGCGATATGAATGGCTCCATTGCATCAAATGATAAACCAATAATAGTCACTTCTATTTCAGAACCAAATGAGGGATATACTAATGGTTCTGAGGTATCAATATCATTTGAGGAGCAAGAAATGATTAATAATGATTTAAATATAATTATAGAAAGGGCTTTTGTCTTCATATGTGAATTTAAAAATTTGACGACCTCGCAAAAAANCATCAACCTTTTTGTTTGTAGCGGCTCACATTTCATTTTACGGTTGTGGTTAGCCCTTCGTTATTTTTCCTGTTCTTTATATTCTTTTAATAATTCTACTGCTAATTTGTGAGGTCTTCCTGTTGCTTTTTCGTAATCCGAAGTGATATTATACACCCCATTTCTAATTCCTTCATAAATCCCCGAAATAACGCCACCAATAAATTCTCCTAATTCTTTTTTCCTTTCTATGGTGTACTCTTCAACAGATATAGGGTTATAGTCAAGTTCTGTGTCATAAACTTGATTAATGAGTTCAGCTAGTCTTTTTTGAGTTATTGGTTCTCCAACCAAATTGTACGTTTTGTTATTGTGTACGTCTTCAGTTAACATTTTTTTGTACGCATCTGCCAATTCTGTTCTACTTGTATATGTACACTTTCCTTCACCTGCGCAATTTCTAATCTCACCTTCTTTTATATAATTATCAATATAATCAAGGTCAGGCTCAATATATATGCCATTTCTACCGATGACCCATTTCAAACCAGAATTTTGAATATCTTTTTCAGTTTGCCGATTACTTTGAACGATAGGGCTGAACGCCGAATTATTCTCGTCTCCAACAATGCTNGTATATACTATTTTTAATACACCATTTTTCTTGGCAGCGTCAATCACGTTTCTATGTTGTTGAATTCTCTTTTGAGGTTCGTCCATACCCGAAATCAACAGAACAGCATTAATTCCTTGTAATGATTTTTCAAGATCTTGGCGATTGTTATAATCTCCTTTTCTTATTTCTATTCCGAGATGNGTCGCTTTTTCAGGTGTACGTGCAATGCCAACGACATTTTCTTTTCCAATTTNTTTTATCAATTTCTTGACAATTGCTGATCCTAATTGACCGTTTGCTGATGTTACTGCAATTTTCATAATTTTANTAGCTTATATTATTTTAATCAACCACTTCAATTTGATTAATGAATTCAATTATAGGAGGAATGACAAGATCAGTATTTTTATANGAAATCTCGTGACCTTTCTCTGGAATTGAAAGTATTTCTATATCCTGAAAATTCGTTCTACTGAAATAGATATTATCGTAGGGCACGATATTGTCATTTTCTCCGTGAATATGCATTACTGGAATCGTAAGTTTTTTCCAATCATTTTTTATTAATGAAAGTTCTTTTGCATGGATTTTCTTTTCATCTCCTGCAACTCGATATGCGGTTGGCACCATCCATCTGGTTATTTCCCATTGTGTCAACCGAGATGCCCAAAAATCTTTTTCAATGTTCGGATCTATTGCTGGGGAAATCATTATAACAGCTTTTACATTTGTATTAAGAACCGCAACTCTTGCTGCAATTGGACCACCATAAGAAGAACCAACTACAATAATATTTTCCAATTCTTTTTTATTCAAAATAGAACTAAATATTCTTGCTTGTCTATCGATAGATGGTATCTCATTTCCAAAATCTGTAAAACCATAACCAGGTCTATCTAAAGCAAACATATTTGCAGCGGCTAAAAGAGTTTTATCTGTAAGATAACCTTCCCAAGTAGAGAGGGAGCTTGGAGCGCCGTGAAAGAAAACCAAATTGATGTTTTTTCCTTCAGACTTAATTTCTTGAATACGCACATTTAAATCAAGACTATCAACTTCAAAATATGAGATTTCACTGTTAATTTTTGAACGTCTAAATTTCTCTTGAATTTCTTCGTCATATTTCCTCCATTGCAGCACGCTACAGGATGTACTTAAAAAGAACGCGAATAGTAGGCTAAAAAGCAGATAGTGGTTTTTCATAATGTTGCCCCAGATGTTTGTATAAAGCTTGTGTTAACCCTTAGCAGGAGCGGTAGCGATGTGAGACTCGGAAGCCACCGTGAAGCCTTTGACTGGTTTATTCGGTTCTGCTAAATTTACAATAAAAAGCAGGATTTTCTATTCGTTTAATCGGCTTATCCATTGGGTTTATGCGGTGTTGTATACTGGGTTTTTTACAGTTCAAATTTCTCAAATGATTTTCCATTATATTTATAAACTCCAGCGTTATGCGTTCCAAGCCAGAGAACGCCTTGATTGTCTTTATAAATTGAAAATAGTAAAACATCAGTATCATCATCTTTAATTGGATAATGAATTAGTTGATTTCCATTATTTTTCCAAACACCATTAGCATAAGTTACCATCCACAAGTCCCCATTATTATCTAAAGTCATTGAAGGAGAATAAAAGCTCTCTAATTTTTTATTTTCTACGCCTAACTCTCGTTGGTAATTTATTAGTTTGAGATCATTAGTTTTCGTGTGATCAGGCAATATTTTGTATTTGTATTTTGGATTACAAATCCATATATACCCATCTTTATCTTCAATGATTGAACGAATCCCAAATGAACCACCTTCGGGTGTTTCTGTTAAATGTTTTTCATACATCCAACTAATATCCTTCCCATCATATTTATAAATGCCTAGGCTAGACGTGCCAAACCACATACTTCCCTTAGTGTCTTTATAGATATAATAAATTGCATAAGGATTGAAACTCACATTTGGGTATTTCGAATTGAATTCGTTCTCCATGCTGTTTTTCGGAAATTGTAAATGAAATAAACGTTTTCCATCAAATCGATAAGGTCCGCCACTATTCCATCCCATTCTAAACCATAAATCGTTCGGTTCTAACTTCCATTCATTTTTGACGGAACTGTTTTCTATTACCTCTAAAGTCTTAAATTGTTTTCCATCGAATTTGCTCACACCTTCTGCTGTGTCAAAGTAAATATTTCCCAACCTGTCTTCTTGTATTCCCAAAATATCATTTCCAATAAGCCCATCTTCTTCAGAATAAAGAACTATACTTTTACCATCATATTTATAAGCGCCTTTATTGTTTCCACCAAACCAAATATTATTTTTAGAGTCTTGGAAGATAAGTAGTATTTTTTGTCCAATTTCTGAAATAGGTTTCCCAAGAGAAATTGCCTTTTCAGATATATTAACATTTTTAGATTTAATCTGTCCGTTGCACGAAAAGAATGTAGATGAAATCCAAAGGATTAGAACAAATTTAAACATTATCATCTTTAAATTCATTCTCTCTTTTTTTTTACTCTTCATTTTTAGCTTGCTTACAACGTAAATGTCTATAACTTAGTTGCAGACCTTGGCTATAGCGGTAACGACGTGAGGCTCGGAAGCCACAGCGAAGCCGTTTATGGATGTAATCCCAGTTAAAGATAGTTAATTATTTGTAAGAGTTTTGATTTGTTTAAGCATTAGGCCATTGGCTCTATACGGTGTTAGCAACGGGTTTTTCCCGTTTAGTTGAATAGCCTTTCAATAATCAGAGATGAAAAATAATTAACGCCGGTTTTTATGCAATCTTCATCAACTTCGAAATTAGGTGAATGTGGCATTGAAATTATTCCTTTTTCAAAATTAGAACCACCTAAATAAAAATATACTCCGGGCACTTTTTCTTGATAATAAGCAAAATCATCTCCTCGGTAATCAGCCATTACTCCGTACAAAAGAGTAATGTTCTCTGCTCCATAAATTTGAGATATGTGAGCTAAAGAATTTTTGGTTAGATTTTTATCGTTGTAAAGATTTGCTCTTTCATATGTATATTTTACATCAATTAGTTTTTTTGCAAATTTGGAATTTTTTATCTGTTGCTCTAATTGGGGTATTAAAGAATCAAACTTCTTCTCTATACTTGACCCAATGTACGCTTTCATTGATATTTCGTTCTCAGTTTGCGCTATATTAAAACTATCTTGGTTTATAAAAGTATAATTGTTGAATATCGTGTTTGGATTAGTAAGACCAATTTTGGGATCTGATAAACTTTCAGGATTCCAAAATTTGCTTGAAGGATCTACGTTTTGAACACTCGAAATAAGCTCTTTACAATACGCTAAAATTGATTCATTTTCACTCGAACTTTTAAATGATATTTCAAGCATTTTATAATCAGCAAACATCCATTCAGGTTTTGTTGCAATCATGGTTGTTGCCATAGGCGCAATATGTGAACCATAGATTTCATCGGGACTAATAATCTTAAATAGACCATCATCAATCATTGCTTTTGCGCCTGTATATGTTTCTTCTGAAGGTTGGAAAATAAAATAAACCGTTCCGGTTAGAGTTTCTTTTTGACTTACAAGTACATTAGCGATACCGAGTGCAATTGTGGTATTGACATCGTGCCCACAAATATGCCTGACACCTACATTTTTTGATTGGAAATCAACAACGTCTGGAATATCCGATGGCATTGCGTCAATATCTGCTCTCCATGCAATACTTTTTCCTTTTTTACCAGTGTTTAGAATTCCAACGACTCCATAACCGCCTATATCTATTTTCACATCAAGTCCTAAGGATAATAAGTATTCAGCTATCTTTTCTGAAGTACTTTTTTCTTTCCCTGACACTTCAGGATTCATATGAAAGTCTCGACGCATTGTTACAAGGCTGTCGAAAATTTTATTTGTTTGCTCTTGAATATTTTTGTGTATAGAAGGTTCAATTTTTATATTTTGAGCACAAGAAACTAATCCTAAAAATAGGAACTGTATGGTTAAGGCGAGTTTAATTACTTTTTTGCTTGAAGTCATTTTTACAATCTTTTTTAAATTAATACTGCAAAAATGTGATATAATAATCTGGTTTACCTGACACATTTGTGACAAAATCATTTTTTGGCAATTTTACTTCTTATTCTACTCAATGATTGTCGCTCTATTCCGAGGTGTGATGCTAAATGGGATAGACTAATTCTATTGATAATATCTTTGTTTTGCTCAATAAAGTTTAGATATCTTTCCTCGGCATTTTCAAATAAAAAACTTTCAACTCTATCAGTTTGAACGGTTAGTACATATTCAGCTATTAGCCTACCGTACATTTCACTCGCTTTAAATTTGCCATAACCTTCTTGAATTTTATGATAAGGTAGTTTAATGATTATAGACGGTTCTAGGCATTCTATAAAATACTTTGATGGTTTTTGCCTTATAAATGCGGGATAGTCAGTTGCATATTGGTTTTCACTGATAAATCCGGTGGTTATTTTATTCCCTTTTTCATTTATGTAATATCTTCTTAATAGTCCTTTGCACACAAACCCAACTTCTTTTTGCACTTCTCCATTTTTGAATAAAAACGTCTTTTTAGCATACTTTTCTATGGTTAAATATGAATTTAAAAAAGCTAATTCCTCCGAATTTAAATCAGGAAATAAGTTTAGATAGGATTCAATATATTTCTTAAACTCTTGTTGCATTGTGATTTTTTTCAGCTTGTTACCAACGTGTTTGGATAAGCTTGCGGCGGTTCTTGATTAGCCGTGCCTTATCAAAATTTGTGGATGAAACGTTAGTAGGAGCGATAGCGAAGCGAGATTCGGAAGCCATGTCGAAGCCGTTTACAACGTTATTCGGAATTAAAGATAGGATTTTAAAATGAAAGGGAGTTGACAAAAGGTACCATTGGCTTTATACATAGTTAGGCAACACTTTATTCCGTACCATTCTTTTTTATAAGGTCAAATACAAAATCTATTTGCGTATCTTTTTGATTCATATAGTCTTCAAACGTTTGAGTAATATTGTAGTCTGGAATAATTCCTCTATTATATATTTGGTTTTCTTTTTTGGGCAC
>JGI24723J26617_10003389_pt1 | contig 11616 bp, 10 predicted proteins | sample Cruoilmetagenom6_FD_26617 | JGI IMG/M metagenome (IMG submission 26617) | reverse complement strand
ATTGAACAAAATGATTTAGTACCTTCCGAACCACTGACCCAAGTGGTTATTGTGCCTTTAGTATCTGACATTCAAAAAAAAACGAGCCAAATTCACCGATTAGTGACAAACAAACGTTCCACCATGGCACTGAGCATACAGGTGAATACCAAGAAATAAAAATACACGAAGCTCAATTACCATTGATAAAATCGGATCTTTATGCAAAAAAAGCCGGTACATCAAGAATAACGTTGGTAGACTCTATACCTATAATCTAAAACAGTGGCCAAAATGACTTGGCACTACAGACACGTAAATTTAAAGCATATTTGATTCATCTGCTCCACAAGCACAATACCATCTGCAATGATTTACAAAACAATAACCCCCTATGAGAAACGTCACCATGCCAACTGTCAACACACACAAAATCTTCTTAACAACTTGTCTACTGTTCACTTGCATCATTGGACATTGCNCAGTTTTAATTGTCGACACTGAACTTGATTTAATCGATGACAACATTGGCGATGGTTTGTGCCAAACAGCAACCATGAACTGTTCNTTAAGGGCAGCCATTCAGGAAAGTAACGCAGCACCCAATCAAGACAGAATTGTGTTACCAGAGGGAACCTATATCCTGAATCGAGAAGGCATCGATGAAGACCTCGCATCGACCGGTGATTTAGATCTGTTTACAAGCATNGAAATTGAAGGCGCAGGCAGCGATTTAACCTTTATCGATGGCAATCAAACTGACCGTGTTTTCGAATTGTTTGCAGATAGCACGAATGATTCCATCAAACTGAGTCACCTAACCATTCAAAATGGTCAATACTCTGAATTTGGGCAAATTNGTGGCTCTGGTTTGTTGATTACCGGACGTGACCTCGAATTACTAGATGTCACTATAACAAACAACACAACCTTTGATAGCGGCGCTTCAGCTGTCCACATTGACAATGCCTGTGTCACTGGAGAACAAGTCAGAATAACTGCGAACATCGGACTGTCATCATCGGCAGGAACGATTTATATCGATGGCAAAATGGCTTGTTTGGATCTCACCCAATTTGAAATTTCCAACAATGAATCTGATGCGGCGGCGGCCATGTTTCTTCACACCTCCTCACAAGTACACTTAAAACAAGGGCTTATTGCTTATAATAAATCATCCCAAAGCGTCATCATCATAAATAGCGACAACCAAATAACACTTGATAATATCACGGTTTCATCCAATGAATCCAATGGGGCCATCCTGAATGACGGGTTTTCTACACTGTTGATTCGCAACTCAACCATTACTAAAAACATCGGCTACCAAGGTAACGTACCTACCGTAGGCGGCATTATCGATGTTCATGGAGGTACCGGAATGACATTTTTAACTAATTCTATTGTCGCTGGCAATGGCCCTGGATTCATCAGTGACGACATACAACGAGCCAACAGCTTAAATGGTGGCAACATACTTGGTGATGTTTCTGCATATGCGAGTCATCCAAGCGATTTACTGAGTTTTAACCCTATGTTAGGTCCATTGACTGCACATGGCCACTTTACCGAGGCCCACCTTCCCAACCNAATCACAGTTGATTTAGCCAACGATGAACACTGTCTATCCGTTGACCAATTTAACCAGCCAAGNCCACAAGACGGAAACAATGATGGCGAAACGCACTGTGATGCCGGGGCTNTCGAGCTCAGTCTAGATGATTTAATATTTACCGATGGCTTTGAAACAAGCTTGAAGTGATAAAACTGCCATTTAATCAATTAACCTTATCCAAATTTACCAAAACCCTTCAGCGCACCATCTTTAAAGGCTGATTGAGACTGATTGACAATAACTGCTTGCATTTTAACTTCGAAACTTATAACTTTAATTGTTCATCATATATCGCAACACCTTATGCTTAACCTCGACGCAATGCCCCCTACCCAAAAAATAATGGGACACAGACTTATTATCCTCATGGTTTTAATCGGCCTACAAGCCTGCTCAAACCACAACAAGCCAACCACACCTGACAGCTCTTCTAAAGAATTCTACAGTGTTATTATCGGTGGCACAAAAGTAGGCCACTTGAATGTCACTCGATCGGGCAACCTAATTACCACTGATTATGATTATAAAAACAATGGCCGTGGCCCAACCATCAAAGAATCGTTAACCCTTAATACTGAAGGTTTGCCGATCCACTGGGAAATAGCTGGCAACACCACCTTTGGCAACTCGATTGACGAAAGCTTTAAACTTGAAGGACAAAAAGCCTCTTGGAAAGATGCCACCGGAAGCGGCGAAAAGACAATCAGTGAAGACTCTTTTTACATTGACCAATCTGGCACGCCTTACTCAATTTTTCTGGCCGCGAAGGTTTTAATTCAANCTGAAGATCATACAATGCCTGCCTTACCCGCCGGAAAATTGATGCTGACTGCAATGGAAAACTTACAAACCAGTACGGCTGCTGAACCCGTCGCGCTGAAATCCTATGCCTTGTCAGGTGCTGGGCTCAATCCCACTTATTTCATATTAGATGAAGACGATGCATTCTTTGCTTTCATAACGCCACGATTTATTGTAATCCGTTCTGGTTTTGAAGNTGAAGAAGACAAATTACGGAAAATCGCAGAAACCTACTCTGCCAAAAGATTCGAACGCTTACAAGCCAAATTCTCCCATCATTTCAACTCCAATGTACGCATTCGTAACGTAAAAATATTTGACCCAAAAACCTTGGGCTTAAGCGAATTAGTTTCGGTCACAGTTGCCGACGGTAAAATTCAAGCCATCGAAACCACTGACGCAGCTTCAAATGAAGCAGAAGTTGAAATTGATGGTGATGGTGGCGTGTTAGTGGCCGGGATGTATGAAATGCATGGACACTTGGGTGTTAATTCTGCTTTACTCAATGTCTTGGCCGGAGTCACATCCGTGCGAGACATGGGCAACAGCAACGAAGTACTCAGTCAATTGATAGATGACATTGATTCAGGTGTCCTGGCTGGCCCTAGAATTACCCGATTAGGCATGATCGAAGGTAAAAGCCCATTCAACAACAACAACGGTTATCTAGTGGAAACCGAAGCCCAAGCTTTGGAAGCGGTACAAGCCTATGCTGACCAAGGNTTTTATGGTGTTAAATTATATAACAGCATGAATGGCGACTGGGCCCCGGCCATTGTTAAAAAGGCCCATGAGCTCAATTTACATGTGGCTGGTCATGTGCCTGCATTTTCAAATGCCAATGCGATGATTACAGCTGGATTTGATGAAATGACACACATCAATCAGGTGATGTTAGGCTGGGTACTTGAACCTGAAGAAGACACCCGAACCTTGTTAAGATTAACTGCATTACAGAGATTACCTGCATTAGATTTAGACAGTGAAGCGGTGCAAAAAACCCTGGACCTCATGGTAAAAAATAACACGGCTATTGATCCGACACTTGCCATTCATGAAGCCTTGTTATTGGCACGTAATGGAACCACGCAAATTGGCGCATTAGACTATATTGAACACATGCCTGCCAATGTTCAGCGTGGCGCTAAAGTGGCTTGGTCCAGTATTGCTAATGATGAAGAAGATTTGGCTTACCGACTGGCATATGACAAAATCATCGAAACTTTAAAGCTGATGAAACAACGGGGTATTTTCATGGTTGCTGGTACTGATTTAGGCGGTGCATTCAATTTGCACAGGGAGCTGGAGCTGTATCAACAAATCGGCTATACACCAGCTGAGTTATTAAAACTCAGTAGTTACGACATGGCTAAGTATTTAGGCCATACTGACAGAGGGGCGATTGAGCCCGGATTACAGGCTGATTTCTTTTTGATTCCTAATGATCCAACTAAGGACCTCAAAGCCATAAAAACCATATCCATGGTCTCTCGTGGTGGCGTATTTTATTTCCCCAGTGAAATATATCCAGAGTTTGGCATCAAACCTTTTGTTGCCAAACCCGAAGTTAAACTGTAAACAGTNATTAATTCATCCCATCAACAAGGTGGCACCCAGCCCCTTTGTTGATGGCTTGATTTCATTGAATACACTGATCGAAAATCACCCCCACATAATGCTGTTGTGCGAATNCAATTCATTGAGCATGACAAACCATTAGAATTTCAACGGAACTCAAACACCAATAAATGACCCACTCAACTTTAAAACANCATGAATAAATTATTCATCATCGGCCTTCCAAGAACAGGCACCACCAGTGTCAGTATGGCTTTACTTGAACAGGGATTTAAAGTCGCACACACGGCATTCACCAAACGTACTTTTGAATTGGCTGAAGTGTTTTCAGATACACCCTGTTTTTGTGACTATCCACAGCTCGATGCCTTGTTTCCCAATTCTAAGTTTGTCTATCTGAACCGGAACATAGATTTATGGATAGCATCGATACGCATGTTGTTAACCAAAATGCAGAAGAACCTCAGACCCGAAGGTCACTTCAACCCAATCATGAAACGTTGTTTCAATACCACTTTTGAATTACTGACCACCGACCANCCCTTACATTCTGATCATTTAAGGCATTGTTATCAACAGCACCAACGACAGGTCTATGCTTACTTTTCAGCACGTGATGATTTCTTGGCAACAGATGTCAGCAGCCCTAAAGGCTTAACCAATCTGCTTGATTTCCTGGGGATTTCTAACAATGATAATTTGGACTTTCCTCATCTGAATGCAGGCAGAATGGTCACCACCTGGAAAGACATCAAGCACCCCAATAAAATAAATTCCAACGCAGTGGGAACAGAACGTAGAAANTTTTTTGACTATGCCCAGTAATTATCAAGAATCGAGCCTCTCACTATAACCAAAGGATCAAATTACTGAGTTCTTCATATTTGACCCATTTTATTGATCAATCACTTTATTGAATGCTTTAATAAAAGTGCTGTAATCTTCATACTGAGGCATATGACCCAAACCATCCAATTCTATCAGCACAGAACCTTCGATTAAACTTTGGGCATTTTTGCCAAGCTCCTTATATTCACCAAGTTTTCTACTTGTACCCGCTTTTAACCAGCCTCTACCCGGACCCGTTTTATCTCTGGTGCCAATAATCAAATAGGTTTTATTGGTAATTTGCGACAACCGATCTACTATATTTTCAGAGAATATCGGACCATAAGTTAAGGCATTATTCCAAGCAACAATCGGCCAGTCATCACCAGCAAGCATGCCTTTAAGCGGCGTCAACAATTGTTCATATTGGCTCGACCATTGACCATCATAATAATTACTCTTTTGATAATTAATGGCTTTTTCCAATGTGCCAGCCAATTCTCTTTGATAGAAAAAATTGACATCTTTAAATGCCACATATCGACTGTAATCCTCTAAACCAATGGGATTAATCAGCACCAATTTATTGACTGAATCACTGTAGTTAACTGCAAAAGTAACCGCCAACATCCCGCCCATTGAGTGTCCGACCAGGTCATATTTTTCGATGTTCAAGTTGTCTATTAAGGATTTGGTATTCAAAGCCAATTGGCCGAAACTGTATTGGTAAGCTGCCGGTTTGCTTGATTTGCCAAATCCAATTTGATCAGGGATGATTACCCTGTAACCTTTGTTCAGCAGATCTTTTGCCACTTGTTCCCAATAATAGCCTGAAAAATTTTTACCATGTAACAAGACAATGACTTTTTCAGCTGTTTGATTGCCCACATCCATGTAACGCATTTTTAAATCTTGGTTTTGAGAATTAAAATCAAATGTTTTAACTTCAAAAGGATAAGCAAAGCCATCCAGTTCCTTATTATACTTCACTGAATTCGTTGCCAACGCTGGCACAATAAGTATCCACACTGAAACCAAAATTAAAAATATTTTTTTCATACAAACCTCATGTTCTGATGATTATTTATTGTTCACTGACCCAGNGCCAATCCAATGTTTCACCCGCTTTATAGGGCGAAACTGCCAAGGCCTGTTCACCTATGCTTGAAGGCACTTGCTGACTTTCTTTGACCAAAGTCACTTTCTTTTGGTTCAATGGCAAGCAATAAAAATTGGGACCATTTAATGAAGCGAATGACTCTAATTTATCGAGTGCCTGCTCTTCCTCAAACACCTGTGCATAGTTTTCCAATGCATGTGGTGCACTGAAGATACCAGCGCAGCCACAAGCATTTTCTTTATCACCTATGGCATGGGGCGCGGTGTCAGTACCCAAGAAAAATTTATTGCTACCAGAAGTCGCGGCTTTTCTCAGTGCCAACCGGTGTACTTCACGCTTAGCAACCGGTAAACAGTACAAATGTGGTTTGATGCCACCAACCAGCATGTCATTGCGGTTGATTTGTAGATGGTGAACCGTGATCGTTGCTGCCATATTCTCACCTTGAGCGGCGACGAAATCGACGGCATCTTTGGTGGTGATGTGTTCAAACACCACTTTCAATTCTGGCATGTCTTGTAACAATGGTTGCATGATTTCATCTATAAATACCGCTTCTCGATCAAAAATATCTATTTCACTGTTAACCACTTCACCATGAACCAACAATGGCATACCCATTTTTTGCATGGCTTCAAGCACTGGATATATTTTTTTGATGTCGCTGACACCATGACTTGAATTGGTGGTGGCATTGGCAGGATACANTTTGGCAGCGGTAAAAACACCTTGCTGATGACCTGCCAACAGCTCTTGTGGTGCAATGGTATCGGTCAAATATGCCGTCATCAAGGGTTNAAACCCCCTGTGATTTTGAGTAGCCGCTAAAATACGTTCTCGATACGCAACCGCCAATGCAGCTGTAGTGACTGGTGTTGGTAAATTCGGCATGATAATGGCACGCCCAAATTGACGTGCGGTGTATCCTGCTACTTGTTGTAACATTGCACCATCTCTCAGGTGTACATGCCAGTCGTCAGGTTGGGTAAGGGTTATTGATTCCACAGCCATGGTATTGAAAGGTATTTTTTTGATTGTGCTAATTATACAGAATCAAATCACCAGATAAACCTATCATATTCAATCAATGGTCTAATTTGTGGCGTTATCCGAGCTCTTTAACCACTAATTCACATTCATCACTTTCAGTTGCAATATAAACAGTGTCACCGCTGATTGTCAGCGACCAATCCATATTGCGTTGGGCAAATGTTGCTAAGGTTTGAACTTGAGACCAATCGAATTGATAAAATTTCACATGAGAAAAAGCTTGTACTTTCGCTTTACTTTGCTCCCACCAAGTATCTGATTTGCTGTTGAAACTATACACTTTAACCTCAGGTGCCAAACGGCTGGATTTTTTAACCCGATCTGGAGCTGGTTCACCCATATCAATCCACAATGAGATCAGACCATCCAAGGTCTTGACCCAAATATCCGGTTCTTCTACCTCAGACAGCCCTTTGGTAAAAGTAATGTTTTCCTGCGCATTGAGACAATAAGCCACGATTCTTGCCATCATTCTTGGCAAGTTTTCCGATGGGTGTAAAGCAACAGTTAGGTTAACTGAATCATAATAATCTCGATTAAAATCAGAGATGGCTATTCTCAATTTATAAATGGTTGGCTTGATTGCCATAAACAATTCTCATTAGGCTGACCTTGCATCATAACAACAAGACACCAAAAAAACTAAGTGCCACTGTAAAATCATTGATTCAAAAAATGCAGCCTGATGATTCGAAGTACTTAGCCCCCCCCCTTTGGCTTGACTTNTATCCCTTCATCGAACGAAAAATAACTGTTGCCAAGACTCCAATCAAACCAAAAGCAACAGTTACCTTCCGTACAGACCCAGGCTAGGCCTTTGCTAAGGCTTGACTGACATCTGCAATGATATCGTCTATATGTTCAATTCCTACAGATATTCTGATCAAATCAGCGCTGACACCTGCTGATGCCAGTTCTTTATCATTCAATTGTCTGTGGGTGGTTGAAGCAGGGTGACACGCGAGTGACTTGGCATCCCCTATATTGACCAGCCGCAGAATCATTTCAAGTGCATCAATAAATCGGGCACAGGATTCGACACCTCCATCAAGTCCAAAACTTAAAATACCAGACGCCTTGCCGTTGGTGATTTTTTGACAAGAATCAAAATGCGGGCTGTCAGTCAATGCCGCATAATTNACCCACTTCACTTTTTTATGTTGTTGCAAATAACGGGCTAATTTTTCGGCATTTTCACAGTGTCTATCCATCCGCAAACCCAACGTTTCAAGCCCTTGTAACAGTTGAAAGGCATTCATTGGCGACAACGCCGCCCCCGTATTTCTGAGCGGTACCACACGACAACGCCCAATATAAGCGGCTGGCCCCAAAGCTTCGGTATAAACCACATCATGATAAGACGGGTCAGGTTCATTCAAAGCAGGAAACCTGTCTTTGTTACCCACCCAATCAAATTTACCAGAATCAATAATCACCCCACCTATCGAAGTCCCATGACCTCCAATGTACTTGGTCAATGAATGCACAACAATATCAGCACCCAACTCAAAGGGTCGACACAGATAAGGTGTGGCAACCGTGTTATCGACAATCAATGGAATGCCATGTTGGTGTGCGATCTCTGCCAACCGAGTGATGTCGACAACATTACCTGCTGGATTGCCAATAGACTCACAAAATAAAGCTTTGGTCTTGTCGTCAATCGCTCGTTCAAAACCAGCATAATCATCATGAGAAATCATCCGCGCTTCAACCCCTTGTCGCGGCAAGGNATGCGCAAAGAAATTATATGTNCCACCATACACCTCNCTGGTACTGACGATATTATCACCCACTTCACATAGACACTGAATGGCATATGTAATGGCCGCCATTCCAGAAGCAACACACAAAGCACCAATCCCACCCTCCATTGCCGCCATGCGTTTTTCAAGCACATCCGTGGTTGGGTTCATGATTCGCGTGTATATATTCCCAGGTACTTTAAGATCAAATAAATCTGCACCATGCTGAGTATTATCAAAAGTATAGGACGTTGTTTGATAAATCGGAACGGCTGCTGCTTTGGTTGTTGCTTCCGATTGATAACCTTCATGTAAAGCAATTGATTCGAGTTTCATTGTATATTTCTCCTGTGCATGCCTTTGGTTCATGGGCATAAACAATAATTTGGTTTTACCAGTACGCTGTGCTGAAATTAATTCATATTTGAATGTCTAGGAGTCTAGCCGTCTAAATAAATAATTGCAATGAGTTTATTCAGAATGCATAAAAATACTTGATGCTGGCAAACTTAGGCGCATCACTGAAGAAGGCCTAAAGCGAATAGACATTTCTAAGGCAGTGGTTCGAAATTAGGAAGTCATGAATGTGAATTTATTCAGGTGGTATAACTTGGATCGGACTGTTGTTACACATCTTATCCATGTCCTGTTTTATCTCTGCATATGTTTTTGCCTTAAAAATACANTAGCCAACGTCTTCTCCAACCCCAATGCGCGGAGATATATAATCGCCTTGTTTGACTTTAAGACTGGTTTTAGACAAAGTTGGATATGCTGTTAACTGAGGTGATGATACATCACTGACNACTCCCTCGCCTGGATGTAATAATACAGTGCCACAAATCCAAACAGTATCTGATGGCAGACTTTCAACCGGTTCACCCAATTCTATTTGCACAAATACTTCCCAAGGGTCAAAGTCATAAGCACGTTTGATTAGTTCCATGATATATCCACCAGGTGGTCGCAACGCAACTTCCCCAAACAGTTCACCATCAACATGACGATAATACTCAAGGTGAGTTAAGCCCCATTTAATATTCAAGGCCTTGATGACTTTATAATTCAGCGCTTTAATCCTTGCTGTTTCAGCCTCATCATAACCAGCAGGAACAATATTGGATACCTTATTGGTGTGGTATTCAGTGATGTTGCTGAAAATGATTTCACCACCTTCAACAAATGATTCAATACTGCCTTCGGCGGCATCCAAGAACTGTTCATACAAACGTTGAGGCGCAATCAGTGCGCTCAATTCTGCGGCTGTTTTTGCAATCACAACATTACGCCCACCGGAATTCTTCCGGTCTTTTACCACCACAGGCAAACCCAGTTCCTTAATTAATTCANCCGCAGTCAAGTCTTTCTGGTGAGTCACAAAACCACCCATCGGAATCTCATGTTTACGCAGGTATTTTTTCATTGCCATTTTATCAGTGCAACGAATCAACAATGTTTTGGTNGAACGGCGCGTATTATAAATACGCCTAAGCACAGCTGCAGGAAACACCCCTGACTCGGTACCAGCAATCACATGGGTGGGTGGTTTCCTGAGCTTTAAACAGGCCGCATCTTGCTCTTTTTTAATTTGGGAAAAATCAGTGATAATAATATCATCAACCCCAGGAGGCAGGGTTTTAAGTGGCTTCTCAGTAACGATAGAATAAGGAATACCCAGTTTATGGATCGCCTTGGCTAATTGTTGGCGATANCCAGTAATCAAAATATAATGTGACATAGACGGGCTCCTGGATCGTTCAGTCATTGTGTCGTTTAGCTGGGGTTTAATTCAGCTGTGGCCTGTTACTCTTATATTTAAGCTGAAGTATTGGAAAAAGCCAATTAATAATAGCTAAACACTGTCAATTTTATATGGCAATCAATTGGTTCGATGTACAGCGCTGTAAAAAACCATTCCTGANCTTTACAGTCGCCAAGGTGGATATCGACGGTTCTGCCCTGCCGAAAAAAGAATCAGCCGGTGTCCGTCTGGATCAATTAAACCAGATTCACGCCACAACCAATCCTTATCCTTNGGTTCAGAAGTAAAATAAACACCCCGGCTAGTTAACTTTTTATAGACCCGATCGACATCTTCAACTTCAAAATAGAGGGTGCTTGATACATCCTTGGCGACTGTGCCAAAACTGATAGAAAATGTACTGTCACCATCTGGACATTCAAAACGTACATAACGCGGACTGGCGTCAACTATCAACCGCAGACCTAGTTTTTGATAAAATATCACCGCTTGTTTGACATCTCTGGATTTGATGGTTATTTGATTGAGGTTCAAATTATCACTCCGCTGCATTGCGCNGATGAGGCAAATCAGATAAGTACTCCGTGAACTCAACTTCAAAGCCATCGGCATCAAGGAAGTAAATGTTTTTCCTGAATTTTGCCTCTGAGCCTGGTTTATAGACCGGATATCCCGCACGGTTCAATCGCCTAATAATTGCCTCTAAATTATTAACTGCAAAAGCCAAATGCGCAAAGCCAACACTGTGACCTGATAAATCTCGATTTTCTCCTTCACCAAAATCACTGATTGCAATGTATTGGTACTCATCACCAAAGTGTACCCAGCGGCGCGGCTTGCCATACCACTCACCTTCACCCTCTGAACGTATCTTCCAATGCGGGAAAGCCGCTTGATAAAAAGCCAGACTGTTCTCAATGTTTTTACCAACTAAATTGACATGCTCTAAACGCACCATTTTGATCTCCTTAATTACTTGCTCAAATAAAATTTGTCTCATAATACAACCTCAAGTTAACTAGAGGTCAAGTCTAAAAAATTAATATATTGAAATTAAATGTCATGTTTTTATGTGTTATCTCGAATTAAGCAGTATGCGTTGGTATTTATTTATGTAGACTTTTTAGAGGGTTGTTTT
>JGI24723J26617_10003385_pt1 | contig 11619 bp, 7 predicted proteins | sample Cruoilmetagenom6_FD_26617 | JGI IMG/M metagenome (IMG submission 26617) | reverse complement strand
TTACGTTACCAATGGTGCTGGCTGGCGGAGCAGGGGTGATTTCGGTAATAGGTGAAGGTTTTCCAAAGGAATTTTCAAAGATGGTAAAGCTCGGTTTGGATAAAAAAGTAGATGAAGCCTACAAAATTCACTATAAAATAGCTCCGGCAATCGATTATATTTTTGCGGAAGGAAACCCTGCGGGAATAAAGNCGGTTTTTAAATCCCTGGGAATTTGCGGCGATACCGTTCGCCTTCCTTTAGTGGGAGTTAGTGATGGCCTGAGAGCCAAAATAGATTCTTTTGCCAAAAATTTCTAAAACCGTTCTTTTTCGCTTATTCGTTAAATATTTCAAAAGGCTTGCAAATAATAGGCTTGAGCGCAATATTTTAGCCGAAGAATAAGTTTGTTCAATCATGTTTAATTCCCTATTTTTGCACGATGTTTTTTAAGCCCATGCGATTACCACTTTTTATAATACTCAGTCTTACAATTCTTCTTTCCTCCTGTGGNGAATACCAACGGGTACTTCGGAAGGATGATATGGGTAAAAAATATGCTATGGCGGATTCGCTNTACAAAATTGGCAAATATCGAAAAAGCCTGAAATTGATGGANCAGATAGTTCCTTCATACAGAGGTAAACCTCAAGGTGAAAAATTGATGTTTATCTACTCAAATACCTACTATAATTTAGAGGATTATTATTTGGCTGGTTACCAATTTGAGCGTTTTACGCAAGCATACCCACAAAGTGATAGTGCTGAAGTAGCTTCTTTTAAAGGCGCAAAAAGCTTTTATCAGCTTTCGCCCAGATATTCCTTAGACCAAAAGGACACCTATAAAGCGTTGGAAAAACTTCAGGAGTTTATAAATCGTTATCCAAATTCTTATAAAAGAACTGAGGCCAACACGNTAGTTGCCGAATTGCAGGAAAAGCTAGAAACCAAAGAGTATGAAACTGCAAAACAATATTTGCANGTGGAAGATTATAAAGCTGCCATTGGTGCTTTTGATAATTTTATTACTGATAANCCCGGTTCTCATTACAGAAAAGATGCTTTTTACGGAAGGTTCGTTGCGGCTTATAAATTAGCCATTAACAGTATTCCATCTTTGGTCCAGGAACGTTTGATTACAGCAAAAGGATATTACAATAATTTCATGAAATATTACAAGGATACAGAACTNGCTCAAGATGCAACAGAGATTTATCAAGATATAGAGCGTAGAACCGTAACCACAGAAACAGAACCCACTAGTTAATTAATTTTATTATGGATATTAAAAATTCAGAAGCACCCATCAACACCGTTACACTTGACAAAAATTTGATTGATGCGCCAACTAACAATATTTATGAGGCTATTTCAATCATTTCAAAAAGAGCTTCACAAATAAACGGCGACATCAAGAAAGAACTTCTTGAAAAACTTGATGAGTTTGCAACTTACAACGACAGTTTGGAAGAAATTTTTGAAAACAAAGAACAAATTGAGGTTTCAAAATTCTACGAAAGACTTCCAAAACCGCACGCATTGGCTGTACAAGAGTGGTTAGAAAACAAAATCTACTACAGAAACACCAAAGACGAGGTAGTAGAAGAATAACAGTTATTCGTTAAAAGGTANTAGTCAATTTGACGTTAACCTTAAACTATAAACCAGAAACATAAAAANATGTCTGTTTTGAACGGGAAAAATATCTTGCTTGGCGTTACCGGCGGGATTGCCGCGTACAAAGCAGCTTTTTTAGTTAGGCTTTTANTGAAAAAAGGAGCTGACGTAAAAGTGGTGATGACATCTTCTGCTAAAGAATTTGTTACGCCNCTNACGCTTTCAACACTTTCTAAAAACGAAGTCTATTCTTCCTTCACTGAAGAGAATGATNCAAACAGCTTTAAAGAACCCAAATGGAACAACCANGTTGCGTTGGCACTTTGGGCTGATTTGTTTTTGATAGCTCCAGCAACCGCAAACACGCTCTCTAAAATGGCTAATGGCGCTTGCGACAATCTTTTGCTTGCGTGCTATCTATCTGCNAAATGTCCCGTCTATTATGCCCCGGCAATGGATTTGGATATGTATGTACATCCAACAACGGCAGCAACTTTTGAGAAACTGAATAGCTTTGGAAACATTCAAATTCCGGCTGCTTTTGGTGAATTGGCCAGCGGTTTGGTAGGGCAGGGCAGAATGGCTGAGCCTGAGGAAATTGTTTCATTTTTAGAAAATGATTTNCTGAAAAAACTTCCCCTCCGCGGAAAGAAATTTTTGATTACTGCCGGACCAACTTATGAAGCTATTGACCCCGTTCGTTTCATAGGAAACCATTCCAGCGGAAAAATGGGTTTTGCAATTGCTGAAACTGCAGCAGCGCTTGGAGCTGAGGTTGTTTTAATATCCGGCCCTTCGGCATTAAAACTTGAAAACGATTTTGTGAAAATNATTCGTGTTACTTCNGCCGAAGAAATGTATAATGCCGCGCATGAATATTTCGNTAAAAGTGATGTGGCCATTTTAAGTGCTGCGGTTGCGGATTATCGTCCTTNGGAAGTTGCTTCGGAAAAAATAAAAAAGAAAGACACAGATTTAAAACTTCAGCTTACAAAAACCAAAGATATTCTTGCTTCGCTTGGCGAAATAAAGAAAAATCAATTCTTGGTAGGTTTTGCATTGGAAACAGAAAACGAGGAAGAAAACGCAAAATTGAAACTGAAAAAAAAGAATTTAGATTTAATTGTGCTAAATTCGCTTCGAGACAAAGGTGCGGGTTTTAAAACCGACACCAATAAAATTACTTTGATAGGAAAANACAATAAAACAATTCCTTTTCCTGTTAAACCTAAAAAAGAAGTAGCAAAAGATATTATAGAATATATTATAGAACAGACCAATGCGTAAAATTTTACTTTTCTTACTATGTGCCAGCGCTGTGTTTACTNCACAAGCTCAAGAACTCAACTGCACCGTTTCNATAGATGCCGAACAAACNGGACAACCTAATTTGCAAATTTTCAGAACGCTAGAAACCCAGCTTCGCGAATTTGTGAACAATACAAAATGGACTGATAAAGATTACAAAAACCAAGAACGTATAGACTGCAATATGAGCTTGGTAATAAGCCAGTATGANGGTGATACATTTACGGCAACACTTCAAATTCAATCTTCAAGACCAGCTTTTGATTCAACATATGACAGCCCTGTTTATAATTATTTTGACAAGCAGGTAAGTTTCAATTACAAGGAATTCGAGCCACTAAACTTCAATATGAACAGTTTTGGCTCCAATCTTGTTTCAGTTATTGCNTTTCACGTCTATACTATTATTGGGTTAGATGCAGACACTTATGTTTTAAATGGAGGAGCACCCTATTTTGAAATAGCCAAGCAAATAACCAATACTGCGGCTTCTAGCAATTTTTCTGGATGGAAATCTACAGATGGCAATCAGTCAAGATTTCGCTACAATGATGCTTTGTTGTCATCAGTTTATAAAGAGTTTCATGAAGTGATGTACCTATACNATCGCGAAGGATTGGATGTTATGGCCTCAGACCAGAAAAAAGCCAAACAAGAAATAGCTAATGCCATCAACAAGTTGAAAGGTATTAACGACAGGCGTCCGAACTCCTTTTTGGTACGAACTTTTTTTGATGCTAAAAGTGACGAAATACAAGCTATTTTTAGTGGAGGGCCACAGGTTGATATTACCAAACTGGTTGAAAACCTTAATAAATTGGCACCTACTAAGCGAACCAATTGGACTGAAATCAAGTTTTAATTTTTCTTTCAACAAGTTTCGATAAGTTAAATTCTTTCTTTTAAATTTATAATTTCGAAATTCAAAATTGAAGATTAAAGTTGAGTTTAAAAGGTCTAACACCTCACATCTAAAATCTAAAGTTTAAAAGTGATAACCAACCTCGCCATAAAGAACTATGCGCTTATTGAAGATATTCGCGTGGATTTTAATGAAGGTTTGACGATTATTACAGGTGAAACTGGTGCTGGAAAATCTATACTTCTTGGGGCACTGGCACTTTTATTGGGAAAAAGNGCAGATTTAAACAGCGTGAAAGATTCCTCAAAAAAATGTGTNATTGAGGGATGTTTTTCCATTAAAAATTATGGATTAAAATATGTTTTTGAAGAAAATGATCTGGATTTTGAACCTCAGACCATTATTCGCCGTGAAATATTGCCAGGAGGTAAATCCAGAGCTTTTGTNAATGATACGCCTGTAGCCTTAACACAGCTTCAAGCACTGGCCCCACACTTAATTGATATTCACAGCCAACACGAAACCCTGGAAGTGGTTTCAGAAAACTTCCAAATGGAAGTGATTGATGCTTTGGCGGGAAATGATACGCTTTTAAAATCATATCAANCGCAATTTGCAGATTTCAGAGCCATTTCAGAAAAGCTTTCAGCTATAAAGTTCCAAAAAGAAAATGCTTTAAAAGAACTTGATTATAACACTTTCCTTTNTAGTGAACTTCAGCAAGCTGATTTAAAAAAATTGAACCAGCAAGATCTTGAAGAAACATTTGAAACACTGAACAATGCGGAAGCTATACAGGAAGCGCTTTCAAACGTGAACAAGTATTTGGATGAAGATCAAATAGGAAGCTTACAAACCGCAAAGGAAGCACGAATTGTTTTGGGTAGAATAAAGGAATTTTCAAAAACTTTTGAAGATTATTGGCAACGTTTAAACAGTGCTATTATTGAGCTGGAAGACATTTCAAATGAAGTTGGCGCTACTGCTGAAAAGATTGAGGCAGATCCCGAAATGCTTTTTCAGGTAAACGAAAAATTNCAAACGCTTTATAAGCTTCAGCAAAAACATTCGGTTTCCACAGTTTCAGAATTAATTGAAATAGAGAATGAGCTAGAAGAAAAAGTGAACACCACTTTGGGGCTTGANGATCAGATTGAAAAATTGGAAAAGGAGAAAAAAGAGTTGCNGGAAANANCTTTGAAGACTTCCGCCGAACTTCACTCCAAAAGATTTGAAGCTATTCCAATTCTTAAACGAAAACTTGAGGAAACCCTATTTCCATTAGGATTGCCAAACGCCCAGTTTCAGTTTGANCTTTCCGCTTCAGAAAATTTCAAAAACAACGGNACCGATACGTTGCAGCTATTGTTCACNGCAAATAAAGGTTTAGCGTTCGGACCNTTAAAAAAGGTAGCGTCTGGNGGCGAAATGAGCCGAATTATGCTAGCTGTAAAAGCTGTTTTGGCGGAATATAAAAAACTTCCAACCATTGTTTTTGATGAAATAGATACAGGTGTTTCTGGCGAAATAGCTAATAAAATGGCGGGCATCTTGCACCAAATGAGCAAGTCCATCCAATTGTTGAGCATTACGCACTTGCCACAAATTGCAGCAAAAGGCGACCATCACATAAAAATATATAAAGAAGATAGCAATGATCTAACCACTACCCATTTAAAGGTTTTGGATGAAGAAGAACGCATTGTTGAAATAGCAGAGATGCTTGGCGGCAAAAATGTTTCGGAAGCAGCGATAGCAAATGCAAAAGAATTATTGAATTAAATGTATCTTTACTTTTCAAAAGTGAAATTGAAAAAACAAAAATCTATTCAACCATAAAATATATTAAAACATGTCTTATAATTTACTAAAAGGAAAACGGGGAATCATTTTTGGGGCTTTGGACGCAAATTCCATTGCTTGGAAAACAGCAGAGCGAGTTCACGAAGAAGGCGGAAAATTTGTGCTTACAAATGCACCCATTGCTTTGCGGATGGGCCAAATAAATGAACTTGCCGAAAAAACAAATTCCGAAGTTATTCCTGCAGATGCAACAAGTTTGGAAGATTTGGAAAACTTGGTGGCAAAGGCAACAGAAATTTTGGGAGGCAAATTGGATTTCATACTGCATTCCATCGGCATGTCTGTAAATGTTCGAAAAGGAAATCATTATACCAATCAGAATTATGATTTTACACATAAGGGTTGGGATATTTCTGCTGGTTCTTTTCANAAAACCATGCAAGTGCTCTATCAAAAAGATGCGATGAATGAATGGGGGAGCATTATTGCGCTTACCTACATGGCGTCACAACGNGTCTTTCCAGATTATAATGACATGGCTGATAACAAAGCCTATTTGGAGAGCATAGCGCGTAGTTTTGGATATTTCTTTGGAAGAGATAAAAAAGTTCGCGTAAACACCATTTCGCAATCGCCAACACCAACTACAGCAGGGCAGGGAGTGAAAGGTTTTGACGGCTTTATAAGTTATGCCGATAAAATGTCTCCTTTGGGTAATGCCACGGCATTAGATTGTGCAAATTATACAATCGCAATGTTTAGTGATCTTACCAAGCGTGTAACACTTCAAAATTTATATAATGATGGTGGTTTTTCCAATATGGGTGTTAGTGATGGNGTAATGGAAGCATTTGTGGGAAAAAAATAATATTAAATAATATATTAAAATGTTTAAATCCTGCCTAGTTTTCTGGGTGGGATTTTTTTTTGGAAACCCATAAAGTAGTTATGGTAAATGTTTGATATTAACATTTTTTTAGATACTTTTAGTGGATTATTAACTAAAATTTATCAAATTATGAAAAGAAGTACTATTATTGGGTGTTTCGTCGGTTTGCTCTCGCTTACCATCAGTGCGCAATCTACCCAGCCCTCTACTTCAAAGTCCGATTCGGGGACGACGATAGAGGTACAGAAAAAACCCACCGCTTCGGTTCAAGAGTTGCTGGTGAGGTATCAGAATCTGGGAAGCCAGAGCGGTTCTCTATCTGAATATTTTACAAAAGAAGAACAGCAATTGCTGCATTCCTACTTCAACAAGCAAAAACCTGTTAAATCGAGTCAGGTNTTAAGCGGTAATGGTAAAAATATGGCATTAGCCTCAGCGGCTGAGCCTATGAACCCNAGATCATTTAAGAGTGAGGCTGCAAAAAAAACGCAATTCACNCCTTTATTTGTCTCATCAGGTCATACAGATAAGTTTGGTAATTCAACTGGGATTGATTTTTCTGTTGAAAACAGACCGGCTTATAAGCAAGCGCCTTTATTTTTAGCTCCTACTACACTTACTGCTGAAGATGAAGCNGAAATTTTGGCTGCTGCTCAAAGAAGCGCAAATACAAACATTGAGAATAATGTTGTAGTTAATAACAGGAGAATTCTTTCTGATATTATCCCTACGGCAGGAGCAACAGAAACTTTTAATCCAGCCGCTGGAGATCATTTTTTCGATCCAGGAGGGCCAGGAGGAGGAAGTACTGGAGGTACTCCGGGAAATTATCCAAACTGTAACTGCGATACACAAACCACTTTAGCGGGAGTAAGTGAGATTAATTTTCAATTTTTTAGTGTTTTTTCCAATTTTGATTATTTAAGAATCTATGATGGAACTGATGCAACTGGCACCAAGCTATATGATAATGGTCCTGGTGGAGCAAATGAAAATGATATTACACTAGCAGACATGATTGCTTCGAATGGTTCATCAACTTTTACTGCAGCTTCAGGAAATTTCTTTTTCTTCTTCCACGCTTCTTCAGTAGTTGACTATGGTGGCTGGGATGTAGAAATTGTTACTGCCGGCGGTGGCGGTGGCGGTGGTACAGACCCTACAGTTTTCGGTCTTAACTTAAGAGCATCTTGTTCCAATGATTTTGGTAGCTTTCCATTGCCTGGGCCTTATACAATTGCTCCAATTACCACAAATACAAATCCTATTTATGGAGGTGATTTTGATGGAAGCGGAACTTTATACGCCTTTAATGCTACAGCNGTTACATTGTTAACNTTAGATACTACAACTGGAGCTGAAACTACAGTAGCGCCCATAACCGGTTTACTTGCTGGTGAAGGTTTAAGAGGTATGGCTTGGAACGAGTCTAATGGCACAATGTACTTAATGGCCGGAGTTGGTGAAGTTGGTTCTATATATACAGTAGACCTAACAACTGGTGCTGCTACATTGGTAGGTAGTTCTACAATAACAGGTTGGCTTCCTATTTGGTTAGCAATAGACTCTAATGGTAATGCTTTTATGGCAGATGTAGGACTTGACAGCCTTTTTTCGGTCGATTTAACAACAGGTACTGCAACCCTTGTGGGAGCGTTGGGTGTTAATATTAACTTTGCACAGGATGCAGATTTTGACCCAGATACAGACACATTATATATGGCTGCATATCTTGGCGGAGGCGTAAATTTCTTTGCTTCCGTAGATACTGCCACAGGAGCTGCTACTACATTAGGTTCTGTGAATGCTGATTGTGCTGAATTAGGTCTTGTTGCAATTATGGGCACCGGCGGCGGTGGCGGCGGTGGTTCTGCTTGTTCACAAGAGGATGTAAGCAACGGCTTTGAAAATGGATACGGAAATACCAACAACACTGTTGAAATTGCAGATGAAATAATCGTTGAGGCTGATACTGATTTCGAAGTAGATCAACTTACAATAAATATGATTAACAATGGAGGTTTCAACTCTATAGATGTTGCCTTTTATGAAGATGCCGGTGGTATGCCGGGTACGATGATTGGTTCAATTATGACAATTGTCCCTACATCTTCCACAGTAATTGGTACTGCATTTGGTAGAGACGTGCTTTCAATTGTATTGGATATCACGCCAACAGTAATGCTTAATGGAACTTCAGGTTCTGAAACTGTTTATTGGATAGGTGTTGAAACTCCAAATCCTGTAGACCCAGTATCCGATGCATATTGGGAAACAACGAGTATTCCTAACCCTGGAACTGATTATAGGGTACATTATGATGTAGCAAATGGTGGATGGACTTCAACGCTACCTGCTGATGGTATGTGGAATACTGTTTATNCTGTTTCGGGTAATTGCGAACCTATTGGCGGCGGCGGTGGCTGTACTCCCGGTAGTTTAGCTACGCTATATGCTGGTGGAAACGGTGGTANCCCNGGAGGAGCTGTATATTTTGACATTACTGTGGGAGCTTCAGATATTGACATAACAACTATTGATATGAATACGCCTGAATCTGGTCCTTTTACCATGGATGTATATGTATTTGAGGGTACATATGTTGGCAATCAAGGCAATCCTACACCTTGGGGTGCTTCGGCAGCTACGGGATCAGGTACTGGGGCTGGAGCTGGACTTCCTTCAACTGCTACATTAGATGTTCCTATTACTATGTCTGCAAATACAACATATGCAGTTGCATTGGTTTTTGATGCAACACATACACATGCATATACCAACGGTGATGGAACAAATCAGAACTACTCAAATGGTGATATAACGTTAGATTTGGGATCAGCAAGTAATGTGCCTTTTACGAATCCTATTTTTGACCCACGTGTTTGGAATGGAAGTATTGGATACTGCGTCGATAATGGCGGTAGCGGTGGAGCACTTGCAACTGCTTATGGAGTGAATAATAGTAATGTTGAACTTATTGGCTTCCCTGTTTCAGACCCATCAACCGTTGAGGTATTTGGTGATTCACCAGTTACTGTAAACTTTGAAAATGCTGGAGCAATTGATCCTGCAAATCCAACTACCGGATATGCACTTGACAATGGTGGACAGTTCTATTCTTTTGATGTTGCATCTGGCTTCTACACTTTATTGGGTAATATTCCTGGAGATTGGGTAGGTATGGAATTTGATCGCAGCAGCGGAATACTTTATGCTATTGCAGGTGCAGACCTTTATACCATAGATCCAGTTGGAGTTTCTGCTACATTGGTTGGCGCAACGGGTATTAACCCAGGCGATCTTCCAATCGCACTTGCCATTGATGGTGCTGGGGTAGGATATACCTACGAGCTAGTAACTGATAATCTATATTCAATAGATCTTGCAACTGCAACAGCAACACTTATTGGTAATATTGGTTTTGATGCTAATTTTGGTCAAGGTATGTGCTATGATCCAACAACAGATATGGTATATATGTCTGCTTTCAACGGCGGATCATTTGCTGGGGAATGGCGATCTGTAAATACTACAACAGGAGCTAGTACCTTGATAGGCCCAATTGTTACTACCGCAGCAATTACACAAGTGGCTTGGGTATCTATAGGAGAAACACTTCCTCCACCAGCATGTCCTGAACCGACAAACCTTGTGGTTTCAAACATTACACCAACTACTGCCGATCTTTCATGGACTGCTGAGCCAAACGCTAGCAGTGGCTATATTTGGTATGTTTTTGATCAAGGGGCAAACCCAATTTCTGATCCACCAGTATCAACAGGCACTGTTCCTGCAGGTACAACAACTGCAACTGCAACAGGTTTAGCTGGCGGTTTTAGTTATGATTTCTATGTGGTGGCAGATTGTGATTCAGACGGACTGAGTCAACTAGCTGGTCCTATTAACTTTGCGACTCCACCAGCTTGTGGCGGAAAGTTCTATGACACTGGTGGTCCAGGTGGACTTTATCAAAACGATGAAAATGTTACAACTGTAATAAGCCCAGAAAATGCTGGTGAACAAGTGACAGTAACTTTCACTGCCTTTGAGGTTGAAGCAACTTGGGATGCACTTTATGTTTACGATGGTCCAGATGCTAGTTTCCCGATAATTTCAAGTGGAAACCCACCTACTAATAGTGGATTCCCTGCAGGAGGTTATTATGGAACTTCCATACCTGGTCCATTTACCTCATCTGACCCAAGTGGAGCACTTACATTTGTATTTTTGAGTGATGCTTCCGTTCAACAATCTGGATGGGAGGCAGATGTTACTTGCGCGCTAAGCCCTCCACCAAACGATATGATCGTAAATTCAATAGATGTTGATGAGATAGGTTTCCCTTATACTGATCCTGCAGTACATATGCCTGCAGCTACTACAGAAGATGGAAATCCTGTGAATTGTGATCTTACCGGAGCCAACGGTGTATGGTACAACTTTGTTCCTACTGGAGACGGTACTGCAAATGCAACGATCGTAACTCCTGGCGGAGCCAGTTCGGTAACGTTCTATACTGCACCAGATGAGAATGCTGTGGAAACAGACCTTACTCTTGTTCCACAACAGACCAACCAGTGTGCCCCTGGCACATCGGCGTCCATATTCACATTGGCCGGTCAGGCATACTATGTGTTTGTTATGAACACTGGAGCCATTACAGATATCGTGATAGACGGTACCAACCTTAGTGTTTCAGACAATACCATTGCTGGTTTCAGTTATTATCCAAACCCAACCAACGGTATCCTAAACCTAAAGAGTGTTGATAACATCGAAAATGTATCGTTGTACAACCTTTTAGGACAACTAGTGATTGAAAACCGTGTGAATGCAACAACTTCACAGATGGATATTACAGGTCTTAGCACCGGTACTTACTTAATGAAAGTTACCGTAAATGGTGTGACAGGTACTTACAAAGTGTTGAAACAATAATTTTATAATTTTTAATTTTCACTAAAGCCACCCACATTTGTGGGTGGCTTTTTAATTTTAAATAATGTTGTTCTAAGTTATTTTTATTTATTTTTTGTTTTAGAGTGTTTTTTGAATATCTTTAACATACTTTAACTAAAGCTTTTAATATTAACTTTTAAATCAGATTTTATTATGAAAAAAATTACAATGCTAATTTTCATGGGCTTTTGTGCTATAGGAT
>JGI24723J26617_10003384_pt1 | contig 11625 bp, 9 predicted proteins | sample Cruoilmetagenom6_FD_26617 | JGI IMG/M metagenome (IMG submission 26617) | reverse complement strand
CAACTTTAAGCACATCAATGGTTTCAGCCTCATCCAGCTTATATTTATTGACGCCGACCACTGTTTGACGGCCGCTATCAATGCGCGCTTGCGTGCGCGCGGCAGCTTCCTCAATACGAAGCTTTGGAATACCAGCTTCAATGGCTTTTGCCATGCCGCCTTCGGCTTCCACCTCTTCAATGTGGCTCCAAGCCTTCTCAACCAAGTCAGCTGTCAGCTTTTCAACATAATAACTACCGCCCCAAGGATCGATAATATCGCTGGTGCCAGTTTCCTGCTGAATAAACAGCTGTGTATTACGTGCGATCCGCGCGGAAAAGTCCGTGGGTAGTGCCAGCGCTTCATCGAAAGCGTTGGTATGCAAACTTTGAGTATGGCCCTGCGCAGCTGCCATCGCTTCGATACATGTGCGGCCAACGTTATTATATACGTCTTGTGCGGTTAGCGACCAACCAGAAGTCTGACAGTGGGTACGAAGAGACAATGATTTTGGATTTTTTGGATCAAATTGCTGCACGAGTTTAGCCCACAACATGCGCGCTGCCCTCATTTTGGCAACTTCCATGAAATAATTCATGCCAATTGCCCAAAAGAAGCTCAATCTTGGTGCAAAACGGTCCACATCCATACCAGCGGCGATACCTGCGCGGATATATTCAACCCCGTCTGCCAGTGTATAAGCAAGTTCTAGGTCTGCTGTCGCCCCCGCTTCCTGCATATGATAGCCAGAAATCGAGATGCTATTATATTTCGGCATGTGTTCGCTGGAATATGCAAAAATATCCGAGATAATCCTCATGGACTGTGTTGGTGGGTAAATATAGGTGTTGCGTACCATAAACTCCTTCAAAATATCATTTTGAATAGTGCCTGTGAGCTGATGCGGCTTAACGCCTTGCTCTTCAGCCGCCACAATGTAAAGCGCAAGAATAGGCAACACAGCGCCGTTCATAGTCATAGAAACTGACATTTGGTCCAGCGGAATGCCATCAAACAANTGGCGCATGTCATAAATNCTATCGATCGCCACNCCCGCCATACCAACATCGCCGGTTACACGCGGATGATCGCTATCATAACCGCGGTGGGTTGCTAGATCAAAAGCCACAGACAGACCTTTTTGACCAGCAGCTAAGTTGCGGCGGTAAAAGGCATTGCTGTCTTCGGCGGTTGAGAAACCTGCATATTGACGGATGGTCCACGGACGCGTTGCATACATGGTGGGATATGGGCCACGCAGATACGGTGCGATCCCGGGGCGAGTGTCTAAAAAGTCAAGGTTAGCAACGTCTTTAGCGCTGTAACTGGCCTTTACTAAGATGCCCTCTGGAGTTTTCCAATCATCAGCTGCCATTGGACTATTTGCGGTTGCTGTACCGAGTGAGACTGTTGTGAAATCAGGGATATTACTCATGATATATCTCCTAATTTATCCATCGCGGAGGCTAATACCGACAAAACATCTGCTCCCATAAAGATGGGCTCAGCCCTGCCGTCTAGTGACGCTGGCTTACCCGCAACATATACTGCTATGGCACCTGCTGCTGTGAGTGCTTCTATGAGACCTGCGCCCTCTTCATCGTAGATAGCGTCCCTACTGCAAAGCACTGCGGCCTTAGCGCCTGAGGCTTTAAAGCCAGCCACAATCGCTGCAGCATTAGCAAATCCGTCATTACTGATGGCTTCAATACCGCCTGCTTCAAAGAAGTTCTTGGCGAAGGTTGCACGCGCTGTAAAGTCCGCAATGCGACCCATGTTAGCAAGGAACACCGCTGGGCGCTTACCAGTGCTAGCAAGACAAGCATCAGAGCGACTGCGCAAAGCTTCAAAATCAGCCGCAGTGCGATGTCCAAAAAGTGCAGTGATAGTTTCGCCAGCGTCCACAGCAGTTTTATTCAGAGGTGGCCAAGGCTTACCCATCACAGGCTCTTCATGAATATTAGGGAACTCAGACACACCAGTAATAGCCGTTTTACGTTTAGCTATATTTTTGCGACGCCCTTCAACAACATCAGCACAGCGATTTTGTATATGCCCAGCTCGCAATTCCGCTACAATCCCGCCAGCGGCTTCTAGCGCTTGAAACTCTTCCCAACCCTTGGTGATTAACTCACTGGTGAGGCTCTCAAAAGCGAAAGACCCTGCTGCAGGATCATTCACAGCGCCAATCGCGCTTTCATCTTGTAAAATGACCTGTACGTTGCGTGCGACGCGCTCTGAAAACTCTGTGGGAATGCCCAGCATACCGTCATGCGGGAAAACCGTAATAGCATCTGCGCCGCCAACTGCTCCGCCGAGGCAAGCCACAGTTCCGCGCAATACATTCACCCATGGATCACGGGTTGTCATCATGCGGGTTGCGCTCATAGCGTTTAATATCATCGGCACACCACTAACACCACAGGCCTTAAGCACTTGCGCCCACAGGGTGCGGGCAGCACGGAGCTTCGCCACCGACATATAAAGATCCGCACTGACTGCGATATTGAATGTAATTTGTTTTGCTGCATCGCTGAGGTTCATTCCGCCAGCTTCCATCGCGCGCAAATATGCAATGCCTGTTGCTAGGGCCGCACCAAGTTCTATCGCCTCGCTAGCACCTGCTGCGTGATATACATGTCCATTGACGTTAAAGGCCTTAACGGCTGGATAACCAGCGTTCGCTTTAACTGCAACTGCGACTGATGTATCTAGCGCTTCCTCAAGAGACGTTAACAAACGACCTGAGTTTGCCAACACGGAGATCGGATCACAGCCCATGTGCACCTGCGCTTTGTTCGCGCCTGATGCTGAACTATCAATATAGCTAAACAGTGCTTCGCACGACGCTTCGAAGTCCTCACCTGGCATAATCTGCGCTATGGCGATATCGAGGTACACACCCTCAAAGGCTGTTGCTAAGTCGCTGATCGCTAGACCTGGGTAGGCTTCGCGCACCAAAAAGATTGAAAATGAGGTCGCACCGCGCTGAAGCTCAGAAAGCAAAGCATGGTTCACGGCCTTAGCGTCACCATCCCAGTGGCTTTGGCGAATATCCCAACCACCCTCGCCCTTACTAACCACAGGGCTAATTTTGGCATTGTCGTGAGTGTACAACGCATCAATGGTTATCCCATCGTGGGTGCGCCTTTGCATAGCTTTATCATAAGGCTTTCCGCGCAAAGTCGCATCAACCATCTCGCGCCATTGCTCGTCTGTTGCAGGTGCAAAATTGGACGCTAATGTAAGAGCATTATTAGGCATAGAATTCCCTCTGGTTTAGCCATTACGATACGATTGTGCTGCGGCGTATTTAGGTGACGCTAATGTAGGAATTTAAGCGGGCAGCGTCAAGATAACTTGGGCCTATAGCGCAGCTAATAGACGGATTGCTGCCATCACAAGGAAAAACCCGAATATAATGGAGAGCATACGCTTAGAAAGCTTGTGCGCAGCCATCGCTCCCACCGGGGCCATAACAACACTCGCGATCGCCACAATAATAGCTGCAGGCACGTTGATAAAACCAATGTTAGCTGCTGGCAACCCCTCAACTCCGAAACCCGTGATGATAAAGCCAACACCTCCTGCAACGCTTATAACGAAGCCAGCAAGCGCAGCCGTGCCCACTGCACGGTGAATGGGAACACTGTACAAAGTGAGGTACGGCACGGAAAAGCTACCGCCGCCAATACCCATCACTGACGAGAAAAAACCAATAAGAGACGGGCTAATGTAACGTAATATGCCTTTGGGCAGCACATCACCAAGTTTAATTTTATCTATTGGAAGCAACATCTTAATAGCAAGAAGGACGATAAGACTGGCGAAAAAATAAATCAATTCATCGGTTTTGAGTTGCTTGGCAAAGCCTGCCCCTAAAAGCGCGCCAAGCGTCAGCCAAATCCACCAACTTTTAACGATGGTCCAATCGACGCCGCCGCGCTTATGGTGAGCCCTAACACTTGAGGTATTGGTCGCGATTATGATGGTCAGCGAGGTTGCCACCGCCATATGCATTCGCCAATCGGGGCTGTAATCCAAAATTTCAAAAACCGTATAAAGCGCAGGGATGGTGACAACACCACCGCCAATCCCCAGAAGCCCAGCCATAAAACCAGCAACCAAACCAGCCGCCACGAGCGCCAATATCACAGGTAAAAATTCAGCTATCATATGACGGAACTTAAAATACGGTGATGATGTTTCAGGTGCTCATCAATGAAGCTTGCGATGAAATAATAACTGTGATCGAAGCCTTCTACCATCTCGAGAGAAAGGGCTTGCCCAGCTTTTTCACAAGCTTCTTTGAGAAGCTCTGGCTTAAGTTGTTCTTCTAAGAAATTATCGGCTAAGCCTTGATGCACTAGTATATCAGGGTAGGTTGAACGATCACCCGCTCCGCCCAAAAGCGTTGTGGTGTCATGGTGGAACCACTGCGTTTGATCGCTGCCCAAATAGCCCGTAAGTGCCTTAATGCCCCACGGACACCGCATGGGTGATGAAATAGGTGCAAAGGCCGACAGAGATTTGAACATATTCGGGTTTTTAAGGCCCAACGTTAGCGCGCCGTGCCCGCCCATTGAGTGGCCTGTTAAGCCTTGTCGGCTCATATCCGCAGCGAAGTTAGCCCCAATTAGCTGTTGAAGCTCTTCGGTTATGTAGCTTTCCATCTGAAAATGCTTGGCCCACGGCTCTTCAACTGCATTAAGGTAAAAGCCTGCGCCCTGCCCCATGTCATAGCTATCATCGTCAGCGACGCCATCACCGCGCGGTGATGTATCAGGGGCAACAATCATCAAGCCAAGTTCATCAGCCATTTTGTAGGCGCCTGCCTTAGTGGTGAAATTATCATGGGTGCATGTGAGACCTGAGAGGAAGGTAAGCACTGGTACCCGACCACTAGCCGCTGCCATTGGTGTAAACACACTAAAGCGCATCGTGCAGTTTAAAGCCTCTGACTGGTGCTCGTAAACACCAATACAGCCATTAAAAGCCCGCTGCTCACTGATGTTAATTAAACTCATTAGAATTCCACCACAGATCGGATACTTTCGCCCGCATGCATTAGGTCAAAAGCCTTGTTGATGTCTTCAAGCGGCATTTTATGGGTGATAAGGTCGTCAATATTGATCTTACCGTCCATGTACCAATCCACAATTTTTGGAACGTCTGTACGACCACGTGCACCGCCAAAGGCAGAGCCGCGCCATACACGCCCTGTTACCAGTTGAAATGGTCGCGTACTAATCTCTTGGCCAGCACCTGCCACACCAATGATGATACTCTCGCCCCAACCTTTATGACAGCACTCAAGAGCTTGACGCATGGTGTTAACATTGCCAATACACTCAAAGCTATAGTCTGCACCACCGTTTGTGACGTCTAGAATAGCCTCAATCAACTCTGGTGTTTTTTGAGGGTTGATAAAGTCAGTCATGCCAAACTGCTTGGCCATTGCGACCTTTCCCTCATTAATATCAACCCCGATAATTTTATTGGCGCCAACCATGCGTGCGCCTTGAATAACATTCAGTCCTATACCGCCAAGACCAAAGACCACCACATTGCTTCCCGGTTCAACTTTAGCATCAAAGGCCACTGCGCCCACGCCTGTGGTCACGCCGCAACCGATGTAACAGATTTTATCAAATGGTGCATCCTCACGGACCTTCGCCAAAGCAATCTCTGGCAGTACCGTATGGTTTGAAAAGGTAGAACAACCCATGTAATGCAATATGGCGGTGCCGTTAAGGCTGAAACGGCTAGAGCCATCAGGCATAACGCCCGCGCCTTGTGTTTCACGAATACACTGACAAAGATTAGTCTTAGGATTTAAACAGTAATCACACTCTCGGCACTCTGGTGTGTAAAGTGGAATAACATGGTCACCGGGTTTGAGGCTTTTAACACCCTCTCCCACTTCCAACACAATACCAGCGCCCTCATGGCCTAATATAGCTGGGAAAGCGCCCTCTGGATCATCACCTGACAATGTGAAAGCGTCTGTGTGACAAACACCTGTTGCTTTAATTTCAACCAAAACCTCGCCAGCCCTCGGCCCTTCAAGGTCAACGGTTTCAATGCTGAGCGGTGCGCCAGCCTTAAAAGCTACTGCTGCTTTTGTTTTCATCAGTTTATCCTCTAGTTATCACGCGCTTACTGCGCATCAAAAAATATGATGCAAGCGTAATCAAGGTGAAAACAAAAAGCTAGAAATTATCGCGGGAGGCGGGAGAAGTGCTAAAACTAGATAATATTAAGAGCTGCAGCGCGTGCCATAATCTCACGAGGCTTACTAACGCCCAGCCGGGTCATAACTTCTTTTAAATGATACGAGACAGTTGGTTGAGAAATACCCAACGAAGGCAATCTCTTTGTTTGGAATGCCCCTCATATAAAGCTCGAAAACTTCTTGCTGACGCTTGGAGAAAGTAGGTTCCTCTAGCTCAACGGTTTTTTTCCTGATCCAGGGTATTAACCAAGAATTTGCATAAAGTGCTGCTGTCATTAGCTCGTCTTGATAAAGCTTTACATTTTCTTCGAATTGCTCTTTCGAAAGATCAGTGTGAAAAGCAATTCCGTTTAGGCCTGATTCTGAATGTGCCAAACAAAGCGGCATAGCAAGTGCACGCTTCAGTCCTGCATCAAAGGCTTCTTGCATGACCCGAGAGAAATTTTTATCAGACCTCCAAGGCTCAGGTAGATATTCAAGGCCACCCATGTACGGCTCTGCCGATACCAAACCTTTGATGGTGAAATAACAGTAATTATAATGTCCGGAGCTTAAGAAATGCTGGAGCCACTCTTGGTTGTTAGAGTGATAGGCAGTGGAGATATTTAAGTTCTCATCCTCCCCCTTCATGCCATATATTAAGGTATGGAAGCCACGCTCACGCGCAAATTCCACAAGAGCATCCCAAACTTGCTCTGGGTCGGATAATGTTCCGACTTCACGAATGAATGATTGTATTGACACAAAACACCTAAAAGTTGACCTTTAATCTACTAACCAGCTTAATACGATTAACATGACTCAATAAAGATAAAAATTTATTAAAGTTGAAATAAAACAACCCAGCACTGCAAATAATGCTTAAATTTGACCCTTATNCTATTCTTATCTATTGTTACTTTTCACCCAAAATATGGAGGAATTATGACGTTCAAGCGCATCACTTTAGCCACCCTCGCCGCATCGCTCTCACTNGTCACAGCAGCAGTTAGCGCNGAGGCACAAGAGAGCACNGCGCGGTTTAGNNCNACNCNAACNGGCTGCAAGGTCTGGAACCCACAACCAGCGTCAAACGAGACGGTATATTGGTCTGGTGACTGTGTGAATGGCTACGGTGAAGGTAAGGGCATCATTGTGTATGGCGTTGTAAAAAATAGTCGCGCTGAACTTAGCATGTCAGACACCAACTTAAAGAACGGCAAACAACATGGCTACGGAATCGCACACTTTTCCAGTGGTAGCAAGAGCAAGCGGTACTATCAAAATGGCACCTTCATCAGAAATGTTTCAAATACAGAATATGCAAACAATACACTGATTAATTATGCCTCCGCGGAAAGCATGAAGACTATCATTGAAGAGGCAGGCTTTACCTACGAAAGCAGCGCGATGAATGGAAATCGCCCTTATATTGAATTCAAGGATAAAGAAGACATTCTCCATTCAGCCTATGCTACCGCTTGCAATGATAGCGGAAATAACTGTTTAGGTATTTATTTCGCAGCCTCGTTTGATACAAACGGCCCCGCGGATGTAAACAAAATTAATGAACTAAACAATAAGTATGCTGTTGGTTCCGCGTTTATAGGCATAAACAATCCCAACTCATACAGCTTTTCTAGCTATGTCATTTTAGATAATGGACGAAGTCTTGAGAATTTATCAACAGTGGTAAAAACTTATGTAGCTGTCACCCAAAATATTCACGACAAAATGAACGAAAACTAAATCTGATAAATAGAGAAAACCCTATGCTTTTAAAAAAATTTAGGAACATTATTGCTGGCTTAGTAATGGTGACAATCCTTACATCTTGCGAAGAAATATCTGATAATGACGATGCTGCAACCACACATTTTATAAACGGTAAAATCTATACGGTTAATGAGGCGGCTCCTTGGGCGACCACCCTCGCCGTAAAAGACNGCAAGATACTATACGTAGGTAATGACCGTGACCAAGTGCATGTGAACGCTGAAACTGAGNTTATAGACCTACAGGGCAAGATGATGTTGCCTGGTTTTGTGGATAGCCACTCGCATCTGTTAACTGGCGCGGCAAGGTGGAACGATTTAATATTGGATCCGTCCGACACGCCTGACATTTGGATAGAGCAAATAAAGACTTTCGCAGAAGCTAACCCAGAGCGAAACGTAGTCACAGCCATTGGGTATTTCGCGACCGCCTTCGGTATGGATGGGCCTAATCGCCATATGCTAGATGACGTTGTGCCAGATCGTCCTGTGATAGTCCTTGATGAAGGCATGCACACAGCATGGCTCAACACTATGGCTTTAGAGCGTCTGTCCATTGACCGTAATACGCCAGACCCGGACCCAGGACTTTCCTATTATAAACGCGATGAAAACGGCGAACCAACTGGCTATTTACTAGAATCAACTAGCTGGACAGCAGGTGATGAACTTGCAATGCCATCTTTAGAGCAAATGGTTAAAAATATGAGTGAAGTGATCGAGCTTTATAACAGCTACGGCGTCACTACGGTTTTTGGCGCTGGCCCTTGGTTCGCTAAAAAAACCCAATACGAAATCATTCAAGGCTTATCAAAAACTGGCGCACTGACACTGCGATACAAAGGGTCCCAGTATATGGAAAGTCGCAAAGACAAAGATACTATAGTTGCTGAAGTACTTGCATTAAAGAAACAGACCGAGGGACAGGACTTCAGTATTGATACAGTAAAGATTATGCTTGATGGAACGGTTGAAGGCATGACGGCGGCACTTTTTGATCCCTACCAAGGGGGCGTCGGCAATCGTGGCATGACAACTCTAGAACAGGATGAGCTTAATACACTGGTAAATCAAGCTGTCGGCGCTGACTTAGATGTTCACTTCCATGCGCTAGGAGACCGCGCAGTAGCTATGTCACTGGACGCTGTTGCAGCAGCAAGAGAGCGCTACCCCAACACTGATAGGCGCTTTACAATCGCTCACATGCAAATTGTGCGCGATGAAGATGTGCCAAGGTTTGCTGAACTTGAGGTCGTGGCTCAAACCTCTCTTATCTGGTTATCAGACGATGAATTTACCCGAGCAACATTGCAATCAGAGCAGCATGACCGTAGCTACCCTCTTGCAACCCTCAACAAACTAGGTGCAAGGACCACATTCGGTGTTGATTTCCCTTCTCATGGTGGCGGGCTTGAAGGTGTTGCACCACTTTATAACATTGAAGTAGGGATGAATAGGCAATCCCCAGGAGAGCCAGATCAAATAGTATTACCCAAAGCTTCAGAGAGATTAGACCTTAAAAGTTTGATTAAGGGTTATACCATTAATGGCGCATGGCAAATGCGGCTAGAATACCAGGTAGGCTCGCTTGAGGCTGGAAAGTTGGCTGATTTAGTGGTGATAGATGAAAATATCTTCGCTGCTCCAAAGTATAGCATCCATGACATTGACGTATTGCAAACTTGGCTCGGTGGAAAGTTGGTCTATGAAAACCCTGCCCCCAAAACTAAGCCTACGAAATAACCCTCTAAGCAGGGTCATCTGCTTAGAGGGTTATTATACTGTTAAAAGCAGTGTCTTCTATATACCAAGCGCTGCAAATAGTTTTTTCTCAGCTGCAGCCCGGGCTTTAACGTTCTTTGCCATCATAACCTTGGACTTAGCACGTACGTCAGCTGCCTGTTTTTTCACTTTAGCGATAGCATTTTTCTTCACCTCAGCAGGTGGGCTTTTAAATGCGAAATCTTTGGCAATTTTGCCAATGAGTTGAGCTGCATAAACCTTTTGGTCTTTATCAGCAATTGCACGTTCTCGTGCTTGAGTATTTGCCTCAACTTGCGCTGCTACATCAGCAACGAGGCCTTGGATTAATTTTCTCTTTTGAGCATTAGTTAGCTTAGCCATGTCATGTCTCCTTTGATCATAAAAATCCCCACACAAGAATATCAAACAATAACTAGTTAAATAAATATAGGCAATTACAACTACGGTGACCATTGTGTGGTTGCGTGACACTGTTTAAATCTGGCAACACAAATAAAAACCGCCACCAGATGGGTGACGGCTTTTCAGACTTCAATTAGTTAAGCGCGTTTTAGCTACTTAGTTTTTCAATGCCTAGATATACGCCTGTGGCATACGATAGAACCCACACAATTAGAGCTGGAAGATAATATTTCCCAAACTTATCAACCATGTTTTCTTTCTTTAAAACAAGGCCATAAAGCCCTATTGCGCTCATGATCAACATCAGCACCAAAGCGCCGTACCCAAGGATGGTATGCAAATCATAGGTTACTTTTTCAGACAACATCTTCATCATCGCTGTGCCGAGAACGTCGGTGCAAACACCAAGGACCAACACCAGCATTTGGGCCCAATTAAAGGTCCCTGCACGTTTGTTCATCCAGTAAACAGTGATGTAGCTCAGCAGAGCTACCGTGATTGATGTGATCGATACGAGTAAGATTATTGGCACTGACTTATCCTCCTAGGTGAACTATATAGTGCTGCTTTATACACAAAAAATCTGTCTGTCTATTATTAATGATAGGACAAAAGGACGCAGACCATGAAGCCTAAGTTTTGAGCGCTTCACAGGCCGCATATTGCAATGCTCTGCTTGTCAAAACAAATAAAAAGAGTGCCCCCTGTGGGACGCCCTTTTATTATTGGTAGGGATGACAGGATTATGCTGCGCTCCGCTTCCTGTCCTTGCCACTTAGCGCCCTGCTCTCGCGTGGCTGTGGCGGCGGTTGAACCTACTTTTTTCTCAGGTTCAAACCTACCCCAAGCAAATCAAAAAACCGCCACCCAAAAGGATGACGGCTTTATAATGGTCGGGATGACAGGATTTGAACCTGCGACCCCTTCACCCCCAGCGAAGTGCGCTACCAGACTGCGCCACATCCCGACATATATCCAAGGGCTTAGGTGAACAAGACTATAATCGCGCCCTACAACTGACGCAACCACACAAATGCATATTTCATAGTTTTTTAGAGGCTACGTGACAGACGGTCACGTAAATTTTTAAGGTCTGTGAGCACCGTGTTAATTTCAGCCTTGAGAGATGGTGAAATGTCTTCGTTAGATAGGTCAGCCACCGCCGCTGTGCTTGCATCTATGGCATCACTCAGTGGTGCTTGCGAACGCTCGACCTTCGCCTCAACTCTCGCCCTTGGCTCATTAACTTCTGCCACGTCAACTTTAGGCACGGCCTCGATTGCCTCATGCCCTGCTGGTTCACCAGCTAAAATGGCCGTAACCGTCTGACGGACACCGTTTTCGCGCAAAAGCTTTTGCACGCCGCGGATCGTATAGCCATCATTATGCAAGAGCTGGCGGATAGTGCGCAGCAACTCTACATCGTCTGGGCGATAATAACGGCGATTTCCGCCGCGTTTCATAGGTTTTATTTGATTAAATTTGGTTTCC
>JGI24723J26617_10003380_pt1 | contig 11632 bp, 9 predicted proteins | sample Cruoilmetagenom6_FD_26617 | JGI IMG/M metagenome (IMG submission 26617) | reverse complement strand
TGTGCCGCTGAAACCTCCGCCAGTGCGGGAATGCATCTAGGGTCCATCTCTACAGCGACAACGCGTTTAGCGCCTTCGGTTAGCAGCGCGCGGGTAAGGCCCCCAGGCCCTGGGCCAACCTCATAAACTACAGCATTAGATAGATCACCGTTCACGCGTGCAATACGACCCGTTAAGTTGAGATCTAACAGAAAGTTCTGACCAAATGACTTCTTAGCCTGGAGTTCAAATTTTTCAATTACTTCACGCAGTGGCGGTAGAGTGTCACTCATTACTGCGATCCACCATATCTTGAGCGGCTCTTAAGGCTGCAAGAAGACTATCTGGGCGCGCTGTGCCAGCTGTCAGGCTATCTACTGCTGTTCCGTGGTCTGGTGAGGTTCGTATGATGGGTAAACCCAGCGTGACGTTTACCCCACCGTAAAAGTCAATGGTTTTAACAGGGATCAACGCTTGGTCATGATACATAGCAAGCACCGCATCATAGTTTTGTCGTGCTTCTGCGTGAAACAACGTGTCCGCTGAATGAGGCCCTGTGACCGTGATACCCATATCACTGAGTGCTTGTAGGGCGGGGATGATGTGCGTGCCTTCTTCTAATCCGATGGTGCCATCTTCACCAGCATGTGGGTTTAGACCCGTTAGCGCCAGTCGTGGAGCAGTTATGCCAAAACGGTCACGCAGGTCAGCTGCGGTTATCACGCCAGCATGAATAATAGCATCAGCGGTTAAGCTTTGGGCTACGTCTTTCAGCGGTATATGTATGGTTACAGGCACGACCTTCAGGTCTGCAGCCATCAGCATCATCACGGACTGGTTATCTTCTTCGCCGCATAGATGAGCGAGAAAATCAGTGTGGCCAGCATGACGAAAGCCAGCGCTGTAAAGCGTTGCCTTGTGAATAGGGTTTGTGACAACCGCAGATGTTTTGCCTTCACGCGTTAAGGCCGTTGCTGTACGTATCGCTTTAATAACGTTTGGTGCATTAGTAGGATTGAGAGCGCCCGGTGTGACACAGCCTTTAAGTGGAATGTCAATAACAGGTATGGCAGTATAAAAATGTTCGAAGGCTTCTTTTGGTTCAGAAATAACGGCAATAGGAAGGTCAGGATCGTGAGCCAGCAGAGAATCTTTGCTACCAACATATACGAAGGTTGGCAGGTCATGCACTGCTCGGTTACGCCATAGTTTAGCAGTAAGATTCGGACCAACACCACCCGGCTCACCCGACGTTAGAGCGAGGGGCTGTTTTATCCCATTTACTGTCATTGTTGGCTCAGCGTTTTTCGATGATTGCGGCTCTGCGTAAATCCCGCAGCCAGCGGCGGCTCATCTGTTGTAGTCGTTTATTTTCAATAGAAGCAGAGATTGTATCATAGTCNGGCTCCTGCACTTCAGCTTCCTTGCGGTCACAAATAAAGAACATACGAAGCGCACTGTCTAAACTGAGCAGTTCTGTGTGATCATTAACCTGAAACTTAAGCATATCGAGCTTAGTGCTGGCTGACAACTCACGTACAGGTATGAACCCTAGCTGCATTTGGTTCTCTGGAGAGCCAGATAGTGCAACAAGATCAGTTAAAGTATCGCAGGTATAGTTGTCCGCATTCTTAAGCGCGTCATTAAATTTCTTTGTCTTCTTTTCATCAGCTTGATCAGCCTCAGTCAGAACCAGTTGATATATCAATAGCTGAGTATCCAAAACATCCTTGGTCAAAATTTGGCGCCGATCGTTCAGGCTCAAGATTTGATAGCCCGCTGTTGAGCGGATAGGCTCAGAGATTGTCCCAACAGTCATGTTTTTTAATTGTTCGCGCAAGTCATCATCGAAGTCGGTTTCAGAAATCCACCCCATACTACCGCCTGATGTAGATGTGGGAGAGGAGGAGAGTTGACGTGCAATATCACCGAAGTTGGCACCATCACGGATTTGTGTCACCAATCGGTCTGCTGCAGCTTTCGCGCTCTCTTCTTGTGAACTATTAGCCACGAGAATTTCAATTTCAGATAAACGGAACTCAAACAGGCCTTTGTTTTCGCGCATTTTATGAATAACAGCGTTCACTTCTTCTTCAGAGACACTGAGAAGTTGCCCCAGTCGCCCGCCTGTTATGTCTGCCCATACAGTTTCGGCGCGCATCTGGTCCAGTATTGCTTTTTTACTGGAACCAACCTGAAGCAGTGTTTGTTCAAATTGTTCAGAAGTCATTTGAAAACCATATGCTTGGCGTGCAAAATAGTCTTCCAACTCAGCATCGCTTAAAATATAATCAAAAGCTTCTCTAGCTTCTTGCACTTGCAGTGCTTCATCAATCATACTTTCAATAACCTGCTCACGCATTTGTGCTAGCGCAGCTTCACTACTAACACCGCCAGACCTTGCAATAACAAAGCGTAAGCGCTTTTCAATATCATATGATGTAATAGGGTGGTCGTTCACCAAAATTTCAATACCGAGAAACATTTGCTGTGCGGCAACGCTGCCGGAGAGTATGCCAAAAAAACCACCTGCAATAACGAGAGATTTCAGAAGTTTCGATGTGATTGTCTTTATGTTTGCCATNGTAAAAAGATATCTCAATTTCATTTTTGTTTTGTCAGTTTAATAGACTTTAAAAAGCCTTTTAAGCTATTTTTAACTTAGCCACTAGCCCTTATTCGTCGTTATCCTAAATTCTTTAGTTTAAAGCGGAACATTATTGAGGTTCCTGGCTGAATATCACGGTCACTGGTGAAGCGTTCTTTGAAGCGAATGCCGAAGTCAAAACACTCATCAGAGTAATTGAGACCGAAGCCATACTCCACACCATCTATGCCGTTTGTTAGGTCACCAATAGCAGAGCCTTGAAAATTCCAGTTTTTATTAAGGCTGAAGGATCCGTCTAAGCGCAGTTCCTCACGGTCTTCACGATTGATAAAGTTTAGATCTCGATTAAGGCGGAGATAGCCTACATGCAGGCGGGCTTTCTCCTTTCCGATGATAGCAGACACTTCATTACGCTGCACGGTGAGTTGATCTTTATCTAGACGAAAGCGCTGATGCAGATTGAACCAATCTTTATACTGAATGTTAACGCGGCCGACGAAATCAGATACATGACCCTCGAGGCCCGTACCTTCAACGAAAATATCATGGCGTGCTTCGGCGCGAATAGTCTGTCCACCCATCACATCAAAGGATAGATTTTTTCCTTCAAAGGACCACTTTAGGCCATAAGTAACGCGGGTGCCACCTTCCCAAAGGTCTAGGCCAGATGAACGGTCAGCATCGAACAGGTTAATATTATTTAGCTCAAACGCACGGCTGTCCTCGTTTGTTATGCCAGGCGGTGTGCCACCTTCAGGAGCGACAACCAGTTCAATTATTGGTTCCATTGTTTTGGTACTGTTTTTGCCAAACTTAACCATGGGTAGGCTTAATTTAGCGGATGCATATGTCAGGTAGCGTGATGTTGTGCCGTCCGTACCTCCAAAAGCAGGGTCATCAGGCTGATCTGCGTCGTTAATATTGTATAGGTCAGCCCTTACGAGTGCTTCTGTTTCTAGAACTAAGCCATTTTTAAGAATGTCATGGCGGTTCCACTCCAAAGATGTGGAAAGGCGTTGTGTGTCCATACCGCTTGTGCGAGTGATGGCAAGCGCATCAGCACGAGCATATATAGTGCCCCCAAACGGTTTGATGCTTGGCACGAACTCTGCTTGAATATGCGGTAACACAACAGCTGTCAGCCCTGCGATATCTTCCACACGTAGTCCTTGAAAGGCAATGGTGCGTGCGGAAATATAGGAGCGGCCTAAAAACCCTTCAAGCTGATATTCAGAAGCAAGTGAATCTAAATCACTAAAGCCATAGAGTCTAAGGTATGTGTCATCTGTAGCGTAACTGAGGTCAACATTTGAACGCCAGTGCTCATTATGTTGGAAAGAACCCTTTGCAAAGACATGACCTCGAAATTCATTCGCACCAGTGATGCCAGTTGTGTAATCTTTAACACCAGTATCAGTGCCGCTGACGTTAAGCTGATACTGACCAAAACCAAGATGTTGACGATACTCTAGTGCTAGCACAGGATTGACGCTTGTCGAAATGATCGGAGTGACCGTCACGTCTTTACTTTTGTCGATTGGAATATGGTATGGCAGGCTAAAGAGCAGTCCTAAACCTTTACGCTGTTGAACTTCAATTGGTAACAATCCGCCCGCACGTTCTCGCGTGCTATCTGGATGACTAAAGAATGGCACCCAAAAAACAGGCACTCCGAAAAACTCTAGATAGGCATTCTTATATATAAGACGGTTTTTACCCGCGTCGTGAATCACCTTAACCGCTTTAATTTGCCATAACGGTTTATCATTTGGTTTATCTTCACACACGTGACAAGGGCTATATACAGCTCGGTTGAGTGTAGTTCTTTGACTATCGCCCGAGCGTTCCGCGCTTCTAGCAGCAACTTGACTGCCATCTTGCATGATTAGGCGAACATCGGCGATAAACGCGTCTTTTAAAGAATTTGTAACGGTAATTTCTGGTGCGACAATTTCTTCACCATTTGGAGAGGTCATTTTTACACCACCAGTGGCAATAACCACACCAGTGTTTTCATTGTAGACAACTTTATGTGCGAAAAGCTCATATCCATCTTTGCTGAGATGCACGTTGCCAAGTGCTGTCACTTCGCGGGTATCAGGATGATAGGATAAATCATCGGCGGCAAACTGGATTGTGTCAGTTTGTTCTTGGCCGTAAGCCACAGGGGCCACCAGACAGAATGAGCTGGACGCGAGCAAAACGGTTAATAAGGCTTTGCGGCCTTTATCTTTAAACCCCGAAATCAACAAATTCGCTCCTTGATACGCACGTAGAAAGTAAATCAATTTCACCCTTGATACACCGCACGTTAGCTTGCGGCAATGCATGATATAAGCAATGACGGTAAAATGTGGCAAAATGGGGGAGATCATCTTGCAAATGTCGATTTTAGCGTGCATCAATGGTGCAAATGAGACTTTATTTATAAGTGAGGGACTATGAATTTTACATTTGAAGCTTTGGGGATAGACAGCAAAGACGCACTCGTTGTGTTCGCGGGCGAAAAGCTAGCGTTATCAAACTCTGCAAAAGACATTGATACAGCGACAAACGGCGCACTAAGCAAAGCTGCTAAAACAGCACAATTTGAGGGTAAGCACGGCTCTATGCTAATGATGCTTGCGCCAAACGGTATTGACGCCAGCCGAGTACTGCTTGTGGGTACGGGCGAGGCTAAAAATCTTACCACGCTGACATTAAATAATCTCGGCGCTGCCATTATCGCTAAGCTGCAAACATCAGGTGAAACGACTATACATATAGCCGTGGATGACATTAAAGGTTCGGATGTGCCGTGCGGTGAGGCGGCAGCCCGCATTGCTGAAGGCGCGTTACTGCGCAATTATCGTTTTGATAGATACCGCACCAAAGAATCTGAGAATAAAAAGCCTACTGTCGCCAATATAACCGTTGCTACAAGCTCAGCAAAAGATGCCGAGAAATGTTTCGAAGTGCTTAGTGCGGTTGCTGAAGGTGTTTTCCTGACGCGGGATTTAGTGAGCGAGCCTGCTAATATCTTACACCCTGAAAGCTTTGCTGATCGTATTAAAGAGCTATCAGCGGATGGTGTTGATGTAGAAGTATTGGGTGAAGCAGAAATGGCCAAGCTTGGCATGGGCTCTCTGCTCAGCGTAGGGCAGGGCTCAGAGCGCGAAAGTCAACTGGCTATCATGCGCTGGAACGGCGGCGAAAAAGGTGATCAACCAATTGCTTTTGTTGGTAAAGGCGTGACGTTCGATACGGGTGGTATCTCAATTAAACCCTCAGCCGGTATGGAACAAATGAAATGGGACATGGGCGGTGCTGGCACCGTTGTTGGCCTTATGAAAGCACTTGCTGGCCGAAAAGCTAAAGTAAATGTGGTTGCTATTGTAGGCCTTGTTGAAAACATGCCGTCAGGAAACGCTACGCGTCCCGGTGATGTGGTTACCAGCATGTCGGGCCAAACCATTGAGGTGCTTAACACTGACGCTGAAGGTCGATTGGTTCTTGCAGATGCGCTTTGGTACTGTCAGGACCGTTTCTCACCCAAGTTTATGATTGATCTAGCGACACTAACAGGTGCAATCATCGTAACACTAGGCAACGAGCACGCGGGCATATTTACCGATGATGACGGCATCGCAAGCGGCCTTAGTGCCTCTGGTAACGTTGTAGGCGATAAAGTTTGGCGTCTGCCGCTACATGAGGACTATGACAAGAAGATCAACTGCGATATTGCTGATATGGCAAATATAAGCAGTCCTCCAGGCGCTGGCTCTATCACAGCAGCGCAGTTCTTGAAACGCTTCACAAACGACACTCCATGGTGCCACATGGATATTGCAGGCACCGTATGGTCAAACAAAAACCTGCCGCTTAGCGAAAAGGGTGGTACCGGATTTGGTGTGAGATTGCTGAACCATTTCGTTGAAGAAAATTACGAGGGTTAAAGTACACAGTGTCAGAGATTGCTTTTTATCATTTACAGAATCTGGGTCTCAGTGAGGCTCTGCCTAAACTTGCGGCAAAAATATTGCAGGCTGGCATGCGTGCTGTGATTAAATTTGGTGAACAAGCGACACTGACGGCCGTGGATAAGGCGCTGTGGACCTATGATGCAAATAGCTTTCTACCGCATGACAAAACGGGCTGCGATTACCCTGAAGCACAAGGGTTGTTCTTAACGACAGGTGACGAAAACCCTAATGATGCTAGAGTGTTACTGTTGGTGAACGGCGTANNTCCAGGTGAAATAGGTGGGTTTGAAAGAGTGTTATATATGTTNGATGGAAATGACCCTGATATCACTGCGAAAGCACGCACGGACTGGAAAAATTTTACAGATAGCGAATCTAAACTCACCTACTGGCAACAAAAGGATGAAGGCGGATGGGAGCAGAAGGCATGAACCATTTTAGTGTTAAACATCCAACCAAGTCTTATACGCTCACCACGGATCCATCTGCATTCGATATGGATGCAGTATATGATTATATTGGTAAGGAGGCATACTGGTCTAAAGGTATTCCCAGAGATGCCATGGAGCGGTCCTTCAGGCATTCTATCTCCTTTGCACTGATAGACGGTGATGGCACTCAAGTTGGTGCTGCTCGTGCAATAACCGACACTGCAACTTTTATGTATTTAGCGGATGTTTATGTACTAAAAGAACATCGCGGCGGTCTTGGCACATGGATGGTGGGTGAGGTTTTAAAACACTCTGATCTGCAAGGGTTGCGCCGTATGATGCTAGCGACCTCAGGCTCCGAATCTCTCTATAGAAAGTTTGGTTTTCAATGTGTAACAGAGCCAAACATACTGATGCAGAAAAAACAGCCAGGTGTCTATAGGGGTGAGGACACATGAAATGGTTAAAACGGTTAGCTATTATTTGTGTCTCTATTTATGCCGGGCTCATTGGGATAATCTATTTTGTTCAAGAGGGCTTGGTGTTTACACCAACCGTTGTCACGCCCATTCATAACTATGGTTTTAAGGGTGACGTGGATGACTTGTGGTTGGACCGCGAAGACGGTGCCAAGCTCCATGTTGTGCGCTTTAACAATGGCGGTGATCGCGGCAAGCTACTGTATTTCCATGGTAACGGCGGAAACAACGGCTACTCAGAGCGTATGGCTGAAACCTTCACTAACTTGGGTTATGAGGTCTACGGTATTGACTATCGTGGCTACGGCAAAAGCCGCGGTGACCGCAGTGAAGCAGCGATGCTCGAAGACGCTGAGTATTTTTACGATAAGGTCTCGCGCTACGGCAAAGACGAGATAGTGATTGTTGGTTGGTCTTTGGGTACGGTGTTTGCATCTCATGTAGCGTCAGAGCGCGAGACAAAAGAACTTATACTCTTCGCGCCTATGTCCTCCGCCATTGATATTGGTAAGCGCCGCTATCCGTTCATTCCTGAATTTATCAGTGATTACCCGTTTAGAACCGACCAGAAATTTAGCAAGATCAAAGCGCCAGTGACCATTTATCACGGTAAACNAGACATGATCGTCCCGCACGCTAGTGGTATTATGCTCAAAGAGTATTTTAAAGAGGACGACCGCTTTATCAGCGTAGAAGGTGCCACCCACAACAGCATCCCATTTGATGCTCAAGTCATTGAAGATATCACGCTTATCTTGGGCTCTTAATTCTCTTGGAAATTTGATGCATTAGAGGTGAGGAGCCACTTATCACCTTGTTTTTCATAGGTTTCAATCCACGCACTTACAAAGGACAGTGGGGCGGTTTCAGTACCTTCACTGTTAAGCCTAACGCCTTCAGCTGCTACCTGCACTGCTATCCAAGCTAGGGTGCCATCATCAGATATGGTTATATTTGGCGCTGTAAGGTCAACATAGCGACTATGACGCCGCTTTTTAAGTGAGGAGGCCATGCCCGCGCTAATGGTTGCACGGTCCATAACTGAAATCGTGCCGCCGCTCACTATGGTTACATTATCGCCCCAATGGGCATTCATTAGGCTTTCATCACTTTCTATATGTGCATCAATCATATCATTATGAGCACGCATTAGCTTTTGACTGTCGTTTAGCATTTTATAGGGTGTCTTCATTGCGGCATGTTTATCAGAGTCGCNGAAGGTCACATCATTATAAGCATATNTAAATAAACGAGAACCATCATCAATGCCTACACGTGAAGGCAGGTCACGACCACCGTAATCCTTCCAGTCATGATAGGTAAACAATATAACAAGGTCACCAAAATCCACTGTTCGCTTTGTCCACCTATTATCTTTAAGAGATTTTTCAATAGTGACGGTTTTCCCAGGGTTGCTAACTACTGTTATTTCTGTATCACCCTCACGCGTGACGGTCACACTAGCGTCTTTGTCTATAAAGCTTTCTGGATATAATATTTGAGCATGGAATTGATGGCCATTAACAAAATCTGCTTGTTGAGCTGAGATTTCTTCTTGTGTCTTGCCATCATATTGCCACGCATAAAAGCCTGCGCGCCCCATGGTGATAATACGCTCTGCATAATCGCGTTGAAATATTTGGCGCTCCCTATCTAAGAATGAGGTGGTTGCCGTGTACGTTAAGCCATCAGATACCGTAACATCAGCTACCGCATAGATGGATGATTTATCATCAGCGAATGAATTGGTTGTAGTTACGAAAACCATAACCGCTAGAACGGATAAATATTTAAAGGCAACGTTTATTGAGTTAAACATGCGACACTCTCCTTGGGAGAGAATGTAGCGAACGCACTTTAGAAAGTATAGTAGACTTAAGGTTTAAAGAACTATTTACAAACTAGCTTCGTCAGCTGCTTTTGCTTTTTCTAACACTTCAGATGCTTCCATCCAAATCGCTTCAGCCAAGTGCATGTCAGCTTCAACCGCTGTAATGGCTTTGTTGATAGTTTGCACCATATCGTCACCGTCATCATACGAGCCATCATAAAGCTTAGGGTTGGCGAGCTTCGTTTGTAGCACCGCTAGTTTCCCGTCAAGCGCGGTCATCTGTGCTTCGGCTGTGTTCACGGCTTTTTTGAGCGGGGCACGGCGGGCGCGGGCATCAGCGGCTGCTTTGCGCATGGCTTTGCGGTTTCCACCGCCAGATTTTTTATCAGCACTCTTCTCGCTGTTTTTACTTTTCTTGGCAGTGCTGCGTTTGGCAAGTAACAGATCGCGGTAATCATCGAGGTCACCGTCATAAGGCGTCACGTCAGCATTATCGACCAGCCATAGGCGGTCCACACAAGCCTCAAGCAGGTGCCTGTCGTGGCTGATAAGCAATACCGCCCCGTCATAACCATTGATCGCATGAATAAGCGCTTCACAGCTATCCACATCAAGGTGGTTGGTCGGCTCATCCAATATAAGCAGTTGTGGCTTATGAATGGTCGCCATGGCAAACATCAAACGAGCTTGCTCGCCGCCTGATAGAGAACTAATAGCGCGGTCGGCCTTATCAAAGCCAAAGCCAAAAGAGCCAAGGCGGCCACGAATGCGAGATTCGATAGTATTTTCAGGTAAAACCTCACGCATTAGCTCATACGGTGTTGAGTTTTCGTTCAACTCATCCAATTGGTGCTGCGCGAAATAACCAACCACCAATTTGCTGGATTTACGCATTTTACCTGTGATCGGCTTCATTTTGCTGGCAAGCAGCTTAGCAAACGTAGACTTACCGTTACCGTTGGCACCGAGCAGTGCGATGCGGTCATCCATATCCACGCGCAGATCCAAATCTTTCAGGATAGGCACTTCAGGATCGTAGGCTGCGGTTGCTGTCTCTAACACAATCAATGGCGAGGATAGGGGCTCTGGCTTAGGAAAAATAAACGGCGTTGTGTGCTCAGCGACCATGCTGGCAATAGGCTTCATCCGGGCTAGCGCCTTAATACGGCTCTGCGCTTGCTTAGCTTTACTGGCCTGTGCCTTAAAGCGATCAACGAAGCCTTGAATATGCTTGCGCTCACGCTCTTGCTTAGATTTAAGCGCCATCTGCTGCGACATTTTCTCGCTGCGTAGCTCTTCAAATCTGTCATAACCACCAGTGTAATAGTTAAGCTTACCTTCACTGAGGTGCAAAATACCCTTAACAGACTTGTTCAGCAGGCTTCTATCGTGGCTGACAATCAAGATGGTGTATGGGTAAGTCTTAAGGAAACTCTCAAGCCACATCACACCTTCAAGGTCTAGGTAGTTGGTCGGCTCATCGAGCAACAACANGTCAGGCTGGACAAACAATACGCTTGCAAGTGCCACCCGCATACGCCAACCGCCGGAGAATGACCCACAAGGGCGCAGCTGCGCCTCAGCGTCAAAGCCGAGGCCTACAAGGATACTAGCGGCGCGTGCTTCAGCTGTGTGCGCGCCAATATCAGCAAGGCGCGTGTGAATTTCAGCAATACGGTTAGGGTCTGTTGCGGTTTCAGCCTCAGCATTCAGCGACGTCATCTCTTCATCCGCCAGCAGCACTGTTTCTATAAGGTTTTGCGGTCCGTCAGGGGCTTCCTGCGCCACCATGCCGATTTTGGCATTATTGCGTACTGTAAGCGAGCCTGATTCAGGGTGCAGATTTTGTATGACCATTTGCAGCAAAGTTGACTTGCCCGCACCATTACGGCCAACGAGACCAACCTTGTGGCCTGCAGGGATTGCAACGGTGGCTTGGTCGAACAAAAGTCGGTCGCCAATGCGAATTGTAAGGTCTGATATATGTAACATGCGGTGGGCTTTAGCACAGGCTCTCTCGCGTTGCTACGTGAAATCGCTTGTTTATCAGATTAAATGAGATTATAAGCGCCGCAAATCGCACCAATCACACAAACAACTACACGATAAAGGGTTTATCACATGGCTAATCAACGTACATTTTCTATCATCAAACCAGATGCAACTAAGCGCAACCTAACAGGCGCTATCAATGCAATGTTCGAAGGCGCTGGCCTCCGCATCGTTGCGCAAAAGCGCGTTCAAATGACACAAGCACAAGCTGAAACATTTTACGGCGTTCACTCAGAGCGTCCTTTCTTCGGCGAACTTGTTGAGTTCATGATCAGCGAGCCAGTTGTTGT
>JGI24723J26617_10003378_pt1 | contig 11633 bp, 11 predicted proteins | sample Cruoilmetagenom6_FD_26617 | JGI IMG/M metagenome (IMG submission 26617) | reverse complement strand
CGGATTCGCAGGAGTTGACCCGGCGATTCGCATGCATGTCGCGGTCGGCACCTCGCTCGCGACCATCATCCCGACCTCGATCTCATCGGCACGCGCACACCATCAGCGCAAAGCTGTTGATGTCGAGATAGTGAAGCGCTGGGCGATCTTTGTGCTAACCGGCGCACTGTTGGGCGCCTGGGTTGCGTCAATGGTGCACAGTCGTGTTCTCGCTAGCATTTTCGCAAGCCTCGCGTTCCTGGTCGCCATCAAGATGCTGTTCTTCCCGGAGAGCCGTAACCTGACAGACGATGTGCCGCGGGGTCCGCTGGTTTCGCTTATACCGACTGCGATCGGAGGGTTCTCCAGCATGATGGGCATCGGCGGAGGCACGTTCTCGGTGATGACCCTCACCCTGTTTAACGTGCCCATTCACCGAGCCGTCGGGACCGCGGCATTGTTTGGTCTGGTTATCAGCCTGCCTGGCACACTGGGCTTTGCTATCGCCGGGTGGGGTGATCCACGTATTCCAGCCGGTAGCCTGGGTTTTGTAAGCTTCGTGGGCTTTGCCTGTATTGCACCGGCTACCGTGCTTGCGGCCCCGTGGGGCGCAAGAATTGCACACGGTTTTTCTGCAAAGCGCCTGAACATGTTGTTCGGCGCATTTCTTGTCGTTGCGTCCATTCGACTTTTTTACCGAGCCTTCCTGTGAACCCAAGAATCTTCTCTCTAGCCCTCATTTTTCTCCTCGTGGCCTGCGGCCCACGCGAACTGGAACCGGACGCCCGCTACGAATGCGAGCGTTGCGACGAATGGAATGAACCACAGGAGCCGTTCCGTGTGCACGGCAACACGTGGTACGTGGGAACAGATGGCCTTTCTTCCTTTGTGGTCAAAACTGACGACGGCCTGATCCTGATCGATGGTGGTCTTCCGCAGTCAGCGGCGCGTATAGACTCGAATATTCGAGCATTGGGATTCGACCCGCTCTCTATCAAGGCGATCCTCGTGTCGCATCCACACTTTGATCACGCAGGTGGCGTCGCGGCGCTGCAACGTATGACGCAGGCAAACGTGTTCACGAGTGAGGACGGTGCGGTCACGCTAGCCAGCGGAAGACTGCAAAAGGGCGACCCGCAATTTACAGCCGACTCTGATGACGGTAGTTTCCCGGCGGTCAAAAACGTAACTGCCGTCGGCGACGGTGAGTTTGTATCAGTTGGTTCCACTAACGTGCAAGCCAATTACACGCCGGGCCATACAGCCGGAAGTGTCAGCTGGACCTGGGAGTCCTGTGCGCTGAATACATGCCTTAATGTTGTCTATGCCGACAGCCTGACCGCCGTATCAGCGGAAGGCTTTTCGTTCGCCACCAGTGGGGCGGCTGACCTGATGGTGGAGAGTGCTGGCAAGATCGCCGATCTCGACTGCGACATCCTGTTGTCACCGCACCCGTTTTTCTTCGGTATGTATGACAAGCTGGAACGACGGGACGAAGGCAATCCGTTCGTTAACAGCTTTGCCTGTACGTTCTACGCTGAAACCGCCCTCGACTGGCTCGAGCAGCGGTTAGAGGCTGAACGGCGCTAGGTAAAGATTTTGCCGATTTGATCTACGCCAACAAGGATACGTAGATATGAAATCTACTCTACTACTAACTCTCCTTTTGCCTTTGTGCCTGGCTGCCGAACCTTCCCGGTCCGAGCAGCTGCCGATTGAGCACTTTATCCAACATGGTGACTACCTGGAGCTGACGATTTCGCCGGATGGCGGGCACTTTGCCGCCAGAATTCGACAAGATGGGTCGGTCTACTTGCTGATTATTCGTCGCTCGGATATGAAGATTGTTGGTGGTGTCAGACCCGAAGAAAATAGTGAGGTGCATTCAATAACCTGGGTGAACAACGAACGTGTCGTGTTCGAATATGCGGAGAAGCAAGTGGGTTTCGACGCGCCGGTTCCCACAGGCGAGTTGTATGCGACCAATGTCGATGGAACCGGCAGGCGGATGCTTAGTGGGTTCAGGGCCGGAGATGCCAGGTTGGGTTCACGGATTTCCAGGCGCGAAGATTCTTTCGCATCTCAGGATGTGCTCAGCGTACTGCCCGATGACGACGACCATATTCTGATTATCGAGTATCCGTGGTCCGTTGAGGGCAATTACTGGTACGACAATCGCAGCAAGCCGTCGATCATCAGCAGGCTGAATGTTTATACCGGCAAGAAAAAGAAACTGGAGACTATCCCTTACAACGGGGCAGAAGCTGTCGCGTCCCTCAGCGGCGAGGTCAATTTCATCCGATGGCAGGGGAAAGACAGCGTGTATCGGGCTGCCTATCGCGAAAACGGTAAGGGCGAATGGCGGCCACTTGATGTTGCGTTCAGCGAACATACGCCGTTGCCGGTCGCCGTAAACGCAGCGTCCACCAAGGCGTACTTTCTGATCGAACACGGGGAACGGCAACTGGAAACCCTGTACGAGCTCGAGCTCGCAAGTGGCGAGTTCACACAACTGTTCGATGGTCTGGAAGCAGATTTGAACAGGTGGGTCACGGATGCGATTTCCCTGGAACCGGTAGTGGGCGTGTCGGAGTTTGACAGGTCCAGATATCACTACGTGGAGTCTTCAGTCAGCCCCATGATCAAAAGCCACAAAATGCTGACCCGGGCGTTCAAAGGCAGAGATATTTTCATCGCGAGCAGGACACTTGACGGAAAACAGATTCTGGTTCGAGTCGAGAGCGACACGGACCCGGGCGAATTCCATATCCTCAATACCGAAACGAAACACGCGGAGTTTCTGTGGGCGAATCGTTCGTGGATTGATCCGAGCAAGATGCGCCCGATGCAGCACCTCGAATTTCAGGCAGATGATGGCGTTGAATATTTTGGCTACCTGACCCTTCCGCAGCTCGCTGACGGCGACCCGAAGCCGCCGTTGCTGGTGATTCCGCACGGTGGACCCCACGGTAGCCGGGATTATTGGCAATACGACAACGAGGTGCAGTTGTTCGCCAATCGAGGCTACGCCGTGTTAAGGATCAACTTTCGCGGCAGTGGCGGTTTCGGAAAGATTTTCGAGGAAATGGGGTACCGCGAATGGGGCGGCAAGATGATCGACGATATTATCGGTGCCACTCGCTCTGTCGCGGATGCCGGTAATGTAGATGGCGACCGAGTCTGTATTTACGGTGGTAGCTACGGCGGCTATGCGGCCCTGATGTCGGTGGTGCGGGCGCCGGCATTGTATCGATGTACGATCGGCTACGCGGGCGTCTACGACCTTGGCCTGATGTTCAGGAAGGGCGACATTCCAGACGCCTGGGGTGGCGTCGGTTATCTGGAACGTGTGCTTGGCCGCGACAAAGAGAAACTCGCGGAATACTCGCCGGTCAATCACGTCGACGACATCGAGGCCGCCGTCATGCTGATACACGGGACCCAGGATCGCCGTGTCCCGGTCGAACATGCGCGAGCAATGCGCCGGAGTCTGGAAAAAGCCGGCAAGGACGTTAAGTGGCAACTCTACGGCCGCAGTGGCCACGGCGTGTATGACGTTGAAAGCCAGCGAGAGATGTACGAGGGCATTCTGGCGTTTCTGAGTACCCATATCGGAACTCAGCAATCGAGATTGGGTCCTCCTGATCGCTGACCGGTTGGGATACGTCTAGAAGCGAAACGCTGCACCGAGCACAAATCCTGAGCTGTCGCTGTCCCGGCCCGGCACATCATCTGGGGAATCCTGGCGGTAGCGCGCGGTCAGTTCAATGTGGTCCCGCACGAACCAGCCTGCAAACGCTTCTATTGAATCGTCGCTGAGTCCACCGCGGAGCTCCTGGCGCGACACTTTGATTCCGAACTCGACATCGTTCGACGGAAACAATGTCCCGCGGAGTGCATACGAGCCTTCATCACTATGTGAAGTCGACCTCTGCAGGACGAGATTCACGCCGTATTGCCAATGCTGGCTGATTGATCCAACGTGCTGCAGGCTGGCAGCGACAGCACCGCCACCGGAGTCTGCTCCTGCCACGTTCAGATCCACGGTGGTTGCCTTGCCGAGGTATTTGCCGACGCCAAATGAGTACAGGGTATTGTCACGGTCGAAGCTGGAAGCGATGCCGTTCGATACCGACTCGAACTCGGTATCCAATTGCGACAAGCCGGCAAGCAGGTACCAGCTGCTATCACGCCAGACATGGCGAAGATTGGCCGAAAATGAGTGGCTCAGAATGCTGTTGCTGCCGCTCGTCGGGGGGGCAACGCCATTGCTGGAAAATACAAATGAGCCTGACCCGTCACGGCGTCCGTAGCTCAGGGAGAAGGCCGACGCACGACTGAGAAATGCGGCGCGCGACTTCGGACCTTCGGCATCTGACAGACCGGCGTAGTACCAGGTGCCGGCCAGGTCGATATCGTCGGTGTCGGATGCGGTCGTACCCGTACCGAGCAAGGGATCTGGAACACCGTTGACAGTCGTCACGAACGTTGTGTCGCTGCTGCTTCTGCCATAGTCCAGGCTCACTTCGTAGTCGTACTCCTCCGCAACGACACCGGTCGCGAAGATGCAGCCCAGGAGAGAGAGTGAAACGTCGCGGAATTCTGTGCCCATTGCGTGTCCTTTGTCTGGCCGTGCCGACCATGCTTTGTTGGTTAATCCGTAATTGTGAATTTCATAACAGATATGACAATAGTGGATAGTCCCAACAGTATGCTCAATACGCCCTCGCATAGACGCTAGTCGGCGGCGAGTATCACGGCGCTTGGATGCGGAGCGGCGCTAAGCAACACCCTGTTGCAGAATCGCCCGGGAATCACTCTGTCGGCAGGGGTAGCCCTTGCAGGCGAAGGAAAGACAACTCGTTGAAATAGCCTCGTTGAAACACGATCTTGTCGTTCTGAATCCTGAAGAAACCGCACCCGCGCAGCCCGGTCGGGTCCTTCCATTCCAGGATTGCCCAGTCGCCATCCTGAAATATGTTCTCAATCTGGCAGACCATTGTCGCCTNGCCAAACTCCCGGGCAAACATCTCCCTTATAGCATCCCGGCCGACAACAGGATCTCGAACAACCTGATGGTTTGTCGCGTCCTCAGCATAAAAATCGGCAATGGCATCCGCGTCTTCTTGATTGAAACACGCGACCCATTTTTCAACTATCTGGCGAGGTTGCATTAGTGTTGATTCTCCATGCGCGGTCCGGTTGCGTGACCGTCCGGCATCATCATGCCATGCTGGCCATGGTCCATCTGCCCATCGGATTTCGTGAACTTCATGACCGGCATTGCGATTGTCGCGAGACCTATGGCGATGATCAGCAAGCCCGCGCCGAGTCGCTTGCCACTCATGAACTGGGCAAGCTTCGACGCACTCATGCCAGTCGCCAGCATCGCCGGCGTGGTACCAAGTCCAAATGCAATCATAACCAGGCCGCCATTTGTCGGCTCTGCCGTGGTCGCTGCAAGTAACAACACGCTGTAGACGAGACCGCAGGGTAGCCAGCCCCAGATCAGTCCGAGACCAAGTGCCTGGCTCAATGTCTCAACCGGGACAAGTCCTTTCGCCGCTGGCGCAATACGTTTCCAGATTTTCGCCCCGGCGGTCTCGAGCGGCGCGAGGACGCGCCAACCGAAAGCGAGTTGCAGGCCGACCAGAATGATCAGTATGCCGCTTGCAAATCGTACCGGTGCGGCAACGTCAGGGATGCCTGAGACGAGCGTCTTGCCGAGCACGGCAACGAACACACCGAGAATCGCATAGCTGAGAACGCGACCCGCGTTGTATGCGATCGCCTTGGGGAATTGTGTTTTCATCGACGCTACATTGGCGCTGACAGCAAATAGCCCCGAAATTCCGCCACACATCCCGAAACAATGTGCACTCCCGAGCAAGCCTGTGACAAAAGCGGTCGCGAGTACGGGCAGCAGGTCGGTCACGGTTTTTCTTCCTGATCAGGTTTTGTGTCGTCATCCATGATGACGCGAATTGCGGGCGTATCGAGGTCATCGAACTGCCCACTGCCGACGGCCCAGAAGAACGCCCAAACGGCGCCGCCCAGAAGGAGCAGGGCAAGAGGGATTAGAACGTAAAGTATGGACATCGTTTATTCGAACCGGTTGAGGCGCAGCGCATTGAGTACGACGACAAGCGAGCTCGCACTCATGCCAATGGCGGCCAGCCAGGGAGGAACGAATCCTGCAGCAGCCAGCGGTAACGCCAACGCATTGTAAACGATTGCCCACGCCAGGTTCTGGCGGACGATGCGCATGGTCTTGCGTGACATTTCGATGGCCGTTGTCAACGGGGCGAGCGAATCGCCGAGCATGATGACATCGGCGCTGGTCTGAGCAAGTAGCGCGCCGTGTGCGGGCGCGATTGAGGTATCGGCGCCGGCCAGCACCGGGGCATCGTTGATGCCGTCACCGATCATGACCACACATTCGCCACGCTGTTGTGCGGCTTCGATGATGGCCAGCTTGTCTTCGGGAGTGCATTCATAGTGTGCGTCGCGAATCGCCAGGGACTGCGCGACGCTTCCAACAGCGACTTTGTTGTCGCCGCTGACCAGGGACATCTTGAGGCCAAGTTGGCGGAGTGACTTGAGCGTCTGGACCGCATCCGGTCGCAGCTCGTCTTTGATCTCGAACCATGCAACAGCATTGCCTTCAACGCCAAGGAAAACGTGTGTTGCGGTACTGTCATCAGCAGCGGCTCCGCCTCCTACAAATTCAGCGTTGCCAATGCGCCACTCCCGTCCGTCAATCACGCCGCTGACGCCCTGGCCGACGACGATTTCAGGTGACGACACGGAAGGCAGTGGCTCCTGCAACGCGAAGGCGCGTGCCAGTGGATGGGTTGACGCGTGTTCCAACGCCGCCGCGACACGCCTGCAATCTCTCTCCGTGAACGCGTTATCGACGACGAATGCGGCAGCGATTTTGGGCAGCCCGACTGTCAGCGTACCGGTCTTGTCGAACATGGCGAGCGTCGCACGCGACAGTGACTCGACAGCGTTGCCGTTGGTCACAAGCAGTCGTAACTGCGACAGGCGGCTCCCGGCTGCGGCAAACGCGGCAGGTGTGGCGAGCGCGAGCGCACAAGGGCAGGTCACAACCAATACCGAGAGCGTTATCACGAAGGCGCGGTCCGGGTCAGCCCAGTACCAATAGGTCGCGACCACGGTAGCTACAACCAGCAGGGCGACGACAATATAGCTTGCGATCTTGTCCGCGAGCGTGACGAACGCCGGACGCGCATAACGTGCCCGCTCACTCAGGCGGCTGATCGTGCCGAGCGTCGTGTCGCCGCCGGTCTTGGTCACGATCATCTCGATCATGCTATCCAAATTGACGCTTCCGGCCGACAACTCGTCGCCGAGTGCTTTAGGCTGGGGTCTTGCCTCGCCCGTAAGCAATGCCTCATCCACACTGGTCGTACCGGAATCGAGTATGCCGTCTGCGGGTATCGGGTCACCGGCTCGAATGAGGACGCTGTCACCGGCCACCAGCTGGCTCACCGGTACCACGGCGTGCGACTCACCATCGATACGCGTTGCCGTATTCGGTAGCAGGGAAGACAGGGCGGCGCTGCGGTCGATGGAGCGATGCCGGGCGCGCATTTCGAGAAAGCGTCCCAGCGTCAGGAAAAATACGAACATCGTGACCGAGTCGAACCAGACCGCTTCGCCGCGCGTGAACGTTGCGAAGATAGACGCGACGTACGCGGATCCCACAGCGATCGACACGGGCAGGTCCATGCCGGGTTTTTTGCCTATGACGCCACGCCAGGCACTGGTGAAGAATGGCTTCGCCGCATAGAGCACCACGGGCGTTGTCACGAAGAAGCTGACCAGGCGCAGGAAATGCTGCATGTCGGCGTCGATGCCCTGGAAGTCCATCGCGTACAAGGCAACGGCGAACATCATGACCTGCATCATGCCGAGCGACGCAACCAGTAGTCGTTTGAGCGCGGTGCGCTGCTCGGTGACCTCGGGACGCGTCGTACTGTCAGGCGACAGCGGTTGCGGCTGGTAGCCCAGGTTCGCGAGTGTCGCGAGGTGTCCTGATAGTTTTGCGTCTTCACTCGGGAAGCGCAGCCGCAGGCGGTGCGTAATCGGATTGACCTCCGCTGAGGATATGCCGGGCTGCTTGCCCAGCGTCGATTCGATCAACCAACTGCAGGCCGAGCAGTACATCCCGCCGACGTAGATAGTGGCCTCGCTCATCTCACCGTCGGGCTCGGTGAATGCGGCAAGCATGTCCTTGCTATCGAACACGCTCCATTCGGCGGCCTCTTCGGGTGGCCGACCGATGCCAGGGTCAGGTGCATCGCGGAGATCGTAGTAGCGGGACATCCCGGTATCCCGAATCAGCTCAGCAACAGCCTTGCACCCGGGGCAACAGACGGGCCGCTGCTCGTCCTCGATTTCCACGGTCAGATTGCAGGCGGCTGGTACGGGCAGCGCGCAGTGGAAACAGGTGTCAGAGGGCGTCGTCATCGCCGGCGCCGCCAGCTCGGAGCATCAGGCTGGTCTCACCCTGCCACTCGGCCGATACCCGCCAGTCGTCGCCCGATTTCAACACAGCGTAGTANCGGCCGTTCGGGAGCGTAACNAAGTGGCCGACCCAGATCGGATTACCANCAGCGTCGGGCAGAGCCCTGTTGAGCGTTACGTGCTGATCGCGATCCGCGAACGCAGGGTGTGAGAGTTCGAATTCGAGTGTTGTCGGAAGGTCGCCGAGGTCTGGTGCACGAACAGCGGCCGACACCACCCGAGTTTCGAGGTTGATTTCCACCCATGCGGCCAGATCCAGTTCGGACGCCAGGCGTTGGGCCGCCATTTGTCGATCAGCCGCAGTCCGCACGCCGTCTACCGCATGCACGACGAGGGAGTCCGTCGTCTGCAGCGCAATCCAGAAGGTCGTCAGGCCTGCCACGACCGCCGAAGCGGGCAGGGCAATGATGAACCACGGCCAGAACTGCCGGTACCAGGGCTTGGTGTCTTCGCGTTCCATAAAATTTATCTAGGGCGTCGGGCCGAGGAAGCGGCTCTCTTCTACTATGTTCACGTCCTCGTCGTCAACTGCCGTCACATTGAACTGGATCGTCATAATGCCATAGGCGTTGTCGCGGTGAGCCCGTGCGCGTACAGGCAACGAGAGAACACCGCCACCGTCAACCGTTATCGTGTCGCCAACACCGTCGAGCGAAATGCCTTCAACGCCAGAGACGGAGAGCGTGAACGCCCGTGACTGGTCGTTCTGGTTGATGACTTTGAGCGTGTAGGAGTTTTCGATCATGCTGCCTGGCAACTCGCGATAGAGCGTATTGCGGTCGCGGATGACGTCGAGAATGATCGGCGTGCGCGTCGCCATCGACGTGGTCAGGCCGGCGATCAGGATCAGCAGAATAGTGGCATAGACAAACATACGAGGACGCAATACACGCGTGCCTTCGTTGTGCAGTGCGTGTTCGGTTGTGTACCGGACGAGGCCGCGCGGGTAGCTCATCTTGTCCATGATCGAATCGCAGGCGTCGATACATGCGGCGCAGGCGATGCATTCGTATTGCAAGCCTTCACGAATATCGATACCTGTCGGGCAGACCTGCACACATAGCTGGCAGTCAATGCAGTCGCCGAGACCTGCGACTTTCGGATCAACCGAGCGTTTGCGACGGCCGCGCGGTTCGCCGCGGGTTTCGTCGTAGGAGATGATCAACGTGTCCTTGTCGAACATCGCACTTTGGAACCGTGCATACGGACACATGTACTTGCAGACTTGCTCGCGCATATAGCCAGCGTTGCCATACGTGGCAAAGCCGTAGAACAGGCCCCAGAACAAGGTCCAGCCGCCAACGTTCAAGGCGACGAACTCAGCGCCCAACTCCCGGATCGGCGTGAAGTAGCCGACGAACGTGAATCCGGTCCACATGGAGAACGTTATCCAAAGGAATTGCTTCGAGCCCTTACGGCGTAGCTTGTTCCACGACCACGGGGCCTTGTCGAGTTTCATGCGTTGCGAACGCGTGCCCTCGGTCCACTGCTCCATCCAGATAAAGACCTCGGTCCACACGGTCTGCGGGCAGGCGAAACCACACCACAGGCGTCCCGCGAGCGCCGTGAAGAAGAACAGCGACAGCGCCAGGATCATGAGGAGCATGGCCAGGTACGGGAAGTCCTGGGGCCACAGCGTCAGGCCGATCAGATGAAATTTGCGGGCCGGCAGGTCGAACAGGACCGCCTGTCGCTCATCCCAGTTGAACCAGGGTACGACGTAGAACAGGCCGAGTAATATGATCGTGGCGAGTTTGCTCAGATTAGCAAATCGGCCGCCGATCTCTCGCGGGTAGATTTTCTTGGCGCTCTCGTACATCGAGGCGCTTTGTGGATTGTTCATTGGTCTCGGTGCTTGGCATCCCGCTTGGGGGCGGTGCGAACGAGGTATGCGGTGACCCCGGAGCAAAGAGCACACAGGGCCCAGAAGAAAAAGAACCCTGTGGCGTAGCCGGCGTCCCGACCGATATCGAGGTTCTCGTCGAAGATACCGGTCAGCTCGACCGGGTCGAACAATGCGAAGAACACCATGGTGCCAACCGCGGCCGCCAGGAACGATATCCAGACGACCGTGAAAACCGCTTGCTTGTCACGGCTCCACTGTTTGGCGCCGCGGTATTCTTCGCTGATCATTCTTGCCGAGCCACTTATTGTGACAGGCTGTAAATGTATGCTGCGAGGATCTTCGTACGATTGGCGCCGAACAGGTCACCGTGGGCCGGCATCTGGCCACTGCGTCCTTCGGCGATCGTCGTGCTGACGACGTCAACGGACGAGCCATACAGCCAGACGTCATCGGTAAGATTCGGCGCGCCGAGCAGCGGGTTGCCCGTGCCGTCAGGCATGTGGCAGGCCGCACAGAGCGTCGTAAACTGCGTTGCCATCGCCTGCGCCGCCTCGTCGGCTTCCTCGAGGCCTGACAGGCTGCGTACGTACTTCGCCATGTTGTTCACGGCGTCGTCCGAACCGAGGATCTGGCCCCAGGGTGTCATCATGGCGTTTCGGCCCATGCCGATCGATGTGGTAATGGCTTGCTCCGTGTTACCCCATTGCCAGTCGTCGTCCGTCAGGTTCGGGTAACCCGTGGCACCGCGCGCATCGGAACCATGGCAAGTCGTGCAGTAGCTTGCGAACAAACTCTTGCCAAGCGCCTGTGCTTCAGCGTCTTGCGATAGCTCGACGAACTCCATGGCTGCGAACTTCTCGTAGATCGGGTCGTAGTTTTCGGCCGCCGCCTGCATTTCTGCCTCGTACTGGCCTTCCTGCGACCAGCCCAGCATGCCTTTGTAGTTGCCGACGCCCGGGAATGCGATCAGGTAGCCGATAGCCCAGGCAATCGTTATGAAATAGAGGTACAGCCACCATTTCGGAGCGGGTTTATTCCACTCCTCGATGTCGCCGTCCCATTTGTGTCCAACGAGGTCTTCGTCAGCGACGTTTTGCGGTCCCTGCTTGGCCGACCAGCTGATTAGCCAGATGCACCAAAGTGTAAAAGCGATCGTGCCAATAGCAACGAACCAGTGCCAGAATGCAGGCATCAGATGTTCTCCCGCTCATTGTTAGTCATGTAAGTGTCCTCTTCCAACGGCAATGCCGCGGAA
>JGI24723J26617_10003375_pt1 | contig 11638 bp, 9 predicted proteins | sample Cruoilmetagenom6_FD_26617 | JGI IMG/M metagenome (IMG submission 26617) | reverse complement strand
AAACGGTTAACAAAAACTTTTTGGTCTTTTTCAACTTTAAATTGATGCCCTGCTATCTCTACAATTGCGTACATAGCGTAACGTTTTTATTAATTAAATTATTCAAAATTTGAGCTTTCTCTTCAGAAAGCGGGTGCAAATATACATTCTAATTAATTAATTTACAAACGATTTATCTGTTTTGAGGAATATTACGACTGTTTTTAAAAAGTTGCATAAATGCTAAAGCTAAAACTACTGTTGAAGCTAGGCCTTCAACAAAAATGATAAAGAGTAAAATATTAGCTCCAGCCTCATAGTCACTAAGCCAATCACCAAGGAGTTTCTTAGTGAATGCTACATCAATATGAAACATATAAATTGCCATAAAAACAGTAAATAATACTGTAGCAATGAAACCAGTAACCAATGCTGTTTTAGCGCCATTGATATAAGAAAAATTTTTATCTGACATCAATTTATAGTATTTAATCGCAAAATAAATTCCTGAAGACATAAAAACCCCATTAAACAATCTTAACCATGGATTCTCATGTAAGTTAAATAGTCTTAGAATTAAAAAATAAGTAATTAAACTAGCAGTAATATATAACCCATATTTTAAAGCAATTGAAAATGAAGTATTCATAACATAATGATCTTTAAAAAATTATTTCCACTAAAAGTTCGTGAAAAAATATCCATTTCTAGCACTTTTAAGAATTTTTTAGAATTTAAACCATTAAAAACGATTTGTTAATCATTATTTTTGTGAAACCTTGTAACAATTACTAGTATATGTATACTTACAAGTCGTAAAAACTAATTTAAAACAAAATCACAATGAAAAAAGGCTTATTTACTTTAGCTGCTTTTGTACTAGCACTATTTGCTGCATCTGCACAAGAAGTTAAATTTGAAGAATTTGATCTAGACAATGGATTACACGTTATTCTTCATCAAGATAATACTGCTCCAGTAGTTATCACATCTGTTATGTATAATGTTGGAGGAAAAGATGTAGGAGGAACACCAGATGCACCACGTACTGGTTTTGCTCACTTTTTTGAACACTTATTATTTGAAGGTTCAGAAAATATTGAGCGTGGAGAGTTTATGAAAATTATTCCTGCTAATGGAGGAAGNTTTAACGCTAACACCTCTCAAGACAGAACTTACTACTATGAAGTTTTTCCNTCAAACAAATTAGAATTAGGCTTATGGTTGGAATCAGAACGTATGTTGCACCCTGTTATTGACCAAGTTGGTGTTGATACTCAAAATGAAGTTGTCAAAGAAGAAAAACGTCAGAGATACGAATCTCCTTATGGTAAAATATTTGAAACTTTAGGAACTAATCTTTTTAAAGTTCACCCTTATAAAGACCCTAATATTGGATACCAAGANGATTTAGACGCTTCCACTCTAGAAGAGTTTAACACATACTTCAAAGATTATTATGGTCCAAATAATGCCGTTTTAATCGTTGCAGGAGATATTGATCCTGGTAACACAAAAGAATTAGTTAAAAAATACTTTAACGAAGTTAAAAGAGGCCCTGAAGTNGTTAGAAATTTCCCTAAAGAGCAACCAATNACAGTTACAGAAAAAGCTAAGGCTTATGATAAAAACATTCAAATTCCAGCTATTCTTGCAGCTTATAGAACACCAGGATTTGGAACAAGAGATGCTTATATTTTAGATATGATTTCTTCATACTTAAGTGGAGGTAAAAGTTCTGTGCTTTATAAAAAATTAGTTGACAACCAAAAACAAGCTTTACAAGTAGCTGCTGTAAATATCCCACAAATGGATTATAACATCTTCGCTATGTTTGCACTTCCATTAGGAGAGGTTANTTTAGATACCTTACTATCTGAAATAGATGAAGAAATTGTNAAAATNCAAAATGAATTAATTTCTGAACGTGATCACCAAAAACTGATCAATCAATTTGAAAATCAATTCGTAAACGCAAACTCAAGTATTGAAGGTATAGCAGGATCACTAGCAACATACTATTTGTTATATGGAGATGTAAACTTAATTAATAAAGAGATTGATATTTACAGATCTATTACAAGAGAGGATATTCAAGCTATAGCTAAAAAATACTTAAGTCCAAATCAACGTGTTGAAATTGAATACTTACCACAAAAAGACGAACAATAAGATGAAAACAATATATAATATGAAAACAAAATTATCAGCATTTATTTTACTGTTCTTAATGTCAGTAGTAAGCGTAAATGCACAATTAGATCGTTCAAAACAACCAAAAGCAGGACCAGAACCATCTATTTCTTTAGAAGTTCCTAGTGAATTTGAATTGAAAAACGGACTAAAAGTTCTTGTTGTTGAAAACCACAAATTACCAAGAGTTACTTATTCTTTAAATATTGATAATAAACCAGTTGCTACTGGAGCAAAGGCTGGTGTTGAAACTCTTATTGGAAGTATGCTAGGTAACGGAACTACAAGTATTTCAAAAGATGAATTTAATGAAGAAATTGACTTTTTAGGNGCTAGTTTAAACCTTAGTATTAGTGGTGGTTTTGCAAGATCACTTTCAAAATATTCAGAAAGAATATTAGAACTTATGGCTGATGCTGCCATCAATCCCTTATTAACAGAAGAAGAATTTAATAAGGAAAAAGAAAGACTTATCGAAGGTTTAAAAACTGAAGAAAAAAGTATTGACGCTATTAGTAGTCGTGTAAGTGACGCTTTATTATATGGATCAAAGCATCCTTATGGAGAATTTGTTACTGAAGAGACAGTAAACAATGTAACCTTTGGTGATGCTGTTGCTTTTTATGAAAAACATTTCAACCCTAATAATGCTTATCTAGTTATTATTGGAGATGTAGATTTAAGCACTATAAGAAAACAAGTTAAAAAGTATTTTGGTGATTGGGAAAAATCTGTTGATGTAACAACTTCTGTTCCTGCAGTTAATCCTAATGCACAATACACACAAATTAATTTTGTGGATTTACCAAATGCATCTCAATCTAGTATTGCAATAGAGAATAGCGTTGATCTTAAAATGAATGATGAAGATTATCATGCAAGTATAATTACCAATAGCATCTTAGGTGGTGGTGGTGAAGGTTACTTATTTAAGAATCTACGTGAAGACAAAGGTTATACATATGGTGCTTATTCAAGATTAAGCGCTAATAGATATGGAGCTGGAAGTTTTAGCGCAACGGCTAAAGTAAGAAACATGGTTACTGATAGTGCTGTTGTTGAAGCTATGAAAGAAATCAATCGTATTAAAACAGAAACGGTTGACCCTCAAATGCTAAAAGACACTAAAGCAAAGTACGTTGGTAACTTTATTATGGGATTAGAAGATCCACAAACAATAGCGCGTTATGCTTTAAATATCAAGCTTAATAATTTACCTAAAAACTTCTACACAACCTATTTACAGAAAATTAATGCAGTTACTGCTGATGATGTAAAACGTGTTGCTAATAAGTACATTAAACCTGAAAATGCAAGGATAGTAATTGTTGGTAAAGGAAGTGAAGTNTTAGAAAACCTTGAAAAAACAGGAATTCCTATTAAGTATTNCGACAAATATGCAAACCCTGTAGAAAAACCTGTTTTCTCTAAACCAATTCCTGCTGGAGTAACTGCAGAAACTGTTGTTACTAATTACTTGAGTGCTGTTGGCGGAAAAGATAAATTACAAAACATCAAAACTGTTTTAAATAATGCTGATGTTACTATAGAAGGTGCTCCATTTAAACCAACTGCTGTTATTAAAACTATGGCTCCAAATAAAGAATCTATGGAAATGACCATAGAAGGCATGGGAACTATCATGAAGCAAAAATTTAATGGTACTGACGGTTATAGAGAACAACAAGGAATGAAAGTACCAATGACAGATAAAGAGCTAAGCAGTAAACAAGAAGAAAAAGGATTATATCCTGAACTATATGTTGATACAGCTAATATGTCATTAGAATCTGTTGCGACTATCGAAGGAAAAGACGTTTACAAAGTAAAAGTAACTGCTGGAGATGATGCAACTCATAGATATTATGATACAGAAACTGGTTACTTAGTTCGAACAGAATCAACAAGTGAACAACAAGGACAAGTGGTAACAACAACTATTGATTTCTTAAATTACAAAGAAGTTAGTGGTTTAACTCTGCCTCATACTCAAAGAATCACAACAGGACCACAAGTTATTACTATTAAGTCAACTGACATTAAGTTTAATGAAGGTGTAACTGAAGCTGACTTCAATTAAGAAAGCTTAGTAAAACTTATTAAAAAATCCGAAGCAGAAATGTTTCGGATTTTTTTTATCGTTTTCGTTTATGAGAAAGGTAAACTCCAACCAAAATAATTAAACTCCCAAAAGCCTGAGTTAAACTGAAACTTTCTCCATCTAACAATCCCCAAACCAAAGCAACCAAAGGCATTAAATAAGTTACAGAAGACGCAAAAACAGGCGTAGAAATTTGCACCAAAGTATTAAATAAAACCTTGGCTAAAGCTGTTCCGAAAAAAGAAAGAATAACAACGTAAATTACAGACATTTTAAAATCTGGATGCGTAAAAGTGTTCTCATTAAAAAAATCATTAAAACTAAGTATTATAATAGCAGGTATTATAATAGCCACATAGTTTCCAGTAGCTATACTTAAAGGCTTTGTGTATTGTAAATGTTTTTTGATAATATTTACATTTAATGCATACATACAAGTCGCAATAATAATATATCCTGCGAATAAATAATTTTGATTAGGATTAAGTTCTGCACCTTTCAAAATCAATATACTTGTGCCAATAAAACCAATAATTACACCTAAAATTTGACGCTTTGTCGATGCTATTTTAAATACTGCAAATCCAAACAAAACCGTGTTTAATGGTACTAACGAATTTAAAATTGAAGTCACAGCACTATCAATTTCTGTTTCTGCAATAGCAAATAAAAATGCAGGGAAAAACGACCCTAAAAATCCTGATAAAATCACCCATTTCCATTCTTCCTTTTTAATAGATTTAATGCTCTTAAATCCAACAGAAAATAAAATAATTCCAGTAATAATAGTTCGTAAAGCACCTAACTGATAAGGAGACAATCCCAAAAGGGACTTCTTAATTAAAATGAAAGAACTTCCCCAAATTAATGCTAAAACTACTAAATACAACCACTTAATATTAGGATTTTTCATAAGACTCCTTTAACTAAGTCACAAAATTCGTTAATTTTAACGCAAGGAACATCAATATTCATTAAATTTGTTTCAAATACAATATTTTAAATCTATGAAGACATTAAAAAGCATATTAGTTGTTGCATTACTATCAATAAGCATTATAGCTTGTAAAAATGATGCAAAACCTGAAGTTAAAACTGTAGAAACTGAAGTTGCTTCAAATGCAAAAACAACTGAAGCTAAACAATTAGACCCTAATGCTACTTATGCAAAAGCAGAATTTGGTATTGAAGGAATGACTTGCGCTATGGGTTGTGCAAAAACCATTGAAAAGAAAATTGCAAAAATGGATGGTGTAAAATCAGCTAAAGTTGATTTTGAAAAAGAATTAGCAATGGTAGAATACGATGAAGCTAAAGTAACTACCAATTCTTTAGAAGAAGCTGTTGCAAAAGCGGGTGACACATACAAAGTAAAAGACATGAAAACTGTAGAATCTTTTTCTTCTGAAAAACACGAATGTACTGGAAAATGTGACAAAGCATCTTGTGCCAATAAAACAGAAGCTGAAAAAAAGGCTTGCGCTAAAGATTGTAAAGAAGCATGTTGTGCTAAAAAAGCATAACACAAAACATAACATTATATTAAAGCCACTCTTAACGGAGTGGCTTTTTTTATTTTAATACAATTTAAAACTCTCAAATTACCAAGTTGTATATGGCGCTTTACTTAATTGTGAATTATAATATTTAATATCTCCTGTCACCTCTTTTCCTAACCACTTTGGTTTTTTAAAAATTTCAGATACATGACTTAATTCTACTTCAGCAATTATTAAACCTTCATTATCACCATAAAATTCATCAACTTCAAAAACATGTTTTCCCATCGTAACTTCAAAACGCATTTTATCAATGACACCTTCTTCGCATAAATCTAAAAGCACTTCGGCATCAGTTTTTGAAATTTCTTTCTCCCATTCAAAACGTTTCAATCCATCATCTGTCGATTTTCCTTTTACAGTTAAAAATCCTTTTTCACCTTTAAGCCGAATTCGAACTGTGCGCAAAGGATCAGTATTTAAAAATCCCTGAATAATTCGCGTTTGTTTAAAAGATTCTACTTTAAAATCTTCCGAAGTCACTAAAAATTTACGTTCTATTTCAATCATTAAAAAAGACATTTAATGTCTAAATTTACAATATGCTTAAGGAATTACCTATTAGAAAAATTATTCATGTCGATATGGATGCGTTTTATGCTTCCGTAGCGCAAATGGATAATCCTGAACTTAAAGGTAAAGCTATTGCAGTTGGTGGTGGTGGAGCACGAGGTGTTATTAGTGCCGCAAGTTATGAAGCTCGAAAATTTGGAGTTAAAAGCGCCATGTCTGGCCGATTAGCTATAAAACTTTGCCCTGAATTGATTTTTGTTAGAACCGATTTTGCGCGTTACACTGATATTTCCAAGCAAATAAGACGCATATTTTACGATTATACTGATTTGGTAGAACCACTTTCGCTTGACGAAGCCTATCTTGATGTCACTGAAAACAAAAAAGGAAATCCAAGTGCTTCGTTAATTGCTGAAGAGATTCGAACTCGTATTTTTAATGAAGTTGGCTTAACCGCTTCTGCCGGAATTTCTATCAATAAATTTATTGCTAAAGTTGCCAGTGATTATCATAAACCTAACGGACAAAAAACCGTAAATCCTGAAGAAGTGCTTCAATTTTTAGAAGATCTAGACATTAGAAAATTTTATGGCGTTGGAAAAGTAACTGCCGAAAAAATGTATCAAAAAGGCATCTTTACAGGAGCAGATTTAAAAGCAAAATCACTAGAATATCTCAACGATAACTTCGGAAAATCTGGAGGTTATTATTATCATGTCGTTAGAGGAATTCACAATAGTGAAGTGAAACCTAATCGCATTCGAAAATCCTTAGCTGCCGAACGTACCTTTAGTGAAAATTTATCTTCGGAAATTTTTATGCTAGAAAAGCTAAATCATATCTCTGCAGAAGTTTCAAAGCGATTAAACAAAAGTAAAGTTGCAGGAAAAACAATAACGCTCAAAATAAAATACAGCGATTTCACGCTACAAACACGAAGCAAAACTTTACCTTATTTTATAAATGATAAACATATTATCCTAGAAACTGCAAAAGATTTATTGTATCAAGAAAAGCTGAATGATTCTGTTCGTTTGCTAGGCATTTCATTGTCCAATTTAAACACAGAAACATCAAAACCAAAGACAATAGAAAAACCTATTAGTGTACAATTAAAGTTTAAATTCTGATTTTATTTAGCAAATTTTTGATTCAGCTCTTCAACAATGTTTTCGATTTTTTTGTTTTTAGCCGCTTTTTCTAAAGCTAATGCTGGTGCCTTCCTTACGTTACAATCTTTTATAGCACATCGTTCACAAGTGACTCCAACATCTTGTGACTTGATCGCTTTGTCTTCTAGAAATTTCAGTTTACGCTCTAATTGTTTATTAATCAATAAACCAATAGTAATGCTTCTATATTGGTTATCTCTAAAAGGATCTTTAGTTGCTGATGACAGTAATAAATACTTGGTATNATCATTTACATAATTAGAAATTTGAATATCAAATTCATGCGCCTTTTTACTTTTACTAATATCCTTTAAAACGTTTAAAGATAGCCAACGTCTACAATAATGCTCATTAGTTTCATTAGCACGAGGAGAATGCTGATGTGATAAATGAAGTTCTTTTTTTAAGTGAAATTTTTCGCTATCAGCCTTATGTGTAAATCTCAAAAAGAATAAATTCTGAATATTAAATGCTTTAGGTAATATATTAGTTAATCGTTGATAAAATGATTCTGGTGAGGCATTAAAAGCATTCATAATTTCAAAAAACAAAGCCTCATNAAAAGTCTCTTTTTCAAANAGAGTCTCTAATTGTAATGACAATTCATCTTTTGGAATAATAAGCGCTCCAGCAAAATAGGAAGCATAAAAATTATTAAGTACCTGATCAAAACTTTCAAACTTTATCCACGGAAACGTATATAATCGATCTGAAATGTCTAAAAAATTATAAGCAATCTCTTTAGCATAAATAAATGTGCGTTGCGCTTCATCTATGCCTTCAGCAATTAATAGTGTTTTTGTTTTAGGCACAAATACAGAACGTAAATTTTCTAAAGCTTCATACTGACTTAACTCATTATCTTTAATTGTATATCCATACTCTTCAATTAAAATTTCTTCTATATCTTTTGATGTAATAGGCTTTGTCAAATCGACTTGATAAGCTTTTGAAAACTTTAAAACTTGCTGTTCTAAATCATCAAAATAATTGTTATTCGCTTCTTGAAATGAACGCACTGAAGCTAGGAAAAAACTTTCTCTACTAAAATTATAATGCTTTGCAATTTCAATTATAGTACTAATAAACGCATTTACTTTTGCTGGAGCATTAGCAACGATATCTATTAAGTTACTTTCTTTAATTCCAAAAAGTTCTAAAGGAATTTCCTTTAAAATTTTAGACTGTAACAATTCTCCTATTGGAGCCAAATTTTTATCCAACTTTAAAGACACCATTTGATCATATGGAACATCAAGCTTTTCCGAAAGAATAACAATTTTATCAGGTTTTGGGTATTTTTTTCCTTTTTCAATTTCGTTTAAATACGATTTTGATAAGCCTGAAATTTTTGATAAACCAAATAATGATAAATTTTTATCGGTACGTATTTGCTTAAGTTTTAAGCCAAATATGAGTTTTATATAGTCTTGTTCCATAGTTATAAAACAAATATAATCATTTTCGCGAATCAATCTAAAAAAGCGAAAAATATATTTTTAGCGAACGTTCGCTTGTTTTTTAAAAAACTTTGTTATAATATTGTCTTGTAAAACAATAACATCATGGAAAACACCCTTTTAAAACAATCAAAAGTTCGGTTTACTAATCAAGTAAAAAATTACTATCCTGATATTTTAACAGATACTGCTTTAGAATTCATTACAGTACTTCATGAAAATTTTAATGCCAAACGACTAAAATTGCTAAACAATCGTGAAGCACAACAGAGAATTTTTGATGGTGGAGAATTCCCTCACTTTCCAAAGGAAACAAAAGCCATAAGAGATGGTCAATGGACTGTAGGTGAAATCCCAAAAGACCTTCAAGATAGACGCGTAGAAATTACTGGACCAGTTGACCGAAAAATGATTATCAACGCTCTAAATTCTGGCGCGAAAACCTTTATGGCAGATTTAGAAGATAGCAATTCGCCAACATGGGAAAATAGCATTCTAGGTCAGAAAAACTTAATCGATGCCAATAAAAAAACAATCTCATTAGTAGATACAAAACGCGGTAAATCTTATAATTTAAATAACAAAACTGCTGTGCTTTTAGTAAGACCAAGAGGTTTACATCTTAATGAAAGACATATCATAATTAATAACGAAGAAGCTTCAGGAAGTTTAGTTGATTTTGGTCTCTATGTATTTCACAATACAAAAACCATGTTAAAAAATGGTACTGCTCCTTACTTTTACCTTCCTAAATTAGAACATTATACTGAAGCACGTTGGTGGAATGAAGTATTTAATTTTGCCCAAGATTACCTAAAAGTTCCTAAAGGAACATTCAAAGCCACTGTTTTAGTTGAAACGATTACTGCAAGTTTCCAGTTAGACGAAATTATCTGTGAACTTAAAGATCATATTGTGGGTTTAAATTGCGGACGTTGGGATTACATATTTTCATACATCAAAAAATTCAGGAATCATCCAAATTTTGTCGTTCCAAATCGTGATCAAGTAACGATGACAACACCTTTTATGGATGCTTATTCAAAATTGGTAATTCAACGTTGTCATAAACGTGGTATTCTTGCCATTGGAGGTATGGCTGCACAAATTCCTATTAAAAATAATGAAAAAGCAAATGCTACTGCTTTAGAAAAAGTACGACAAGATAAAGAACGAGAAGTAAAAAATGGTCATGATGGTACTTGGGTAGCGCATCCTGCTTTAGTTGAAGTTGCTATGACCGAATTTAATAAGTACATGCCAACACCTAATCAAATGCACGTAACTCGTGACGATGTTAAAATAACTGAAGCTGATTTAGTTGAGCTCCCAAAAGGTACAGTTACAGAAGCTGGAATTAGAAAAAATATTAATGTTGGTGTTTTATATACTGAAGCTTGGTTACGAGGTCATGGAGCTGTAGCGCTTTACAACTTGATGGAAGATGCTGCTACTGCTGAAATTTCAAGAACACAAGTTTGGCAATGGCTAAAAAACGAAGTCAAACTAGAAAATGGCAGACTATTTAATCTTAAACTTTACACAGAATTATTTGATGATGAAGTTGAAAAAATAATCACTGAAATTGGAGAAGAAAATATTAAAAACACCAAGTTTAAATTAGCTTTTGAGCTTTTTGACACCTTAGTTCGCTCAGAAAAATTTGAAGAATTTTTAACGCTTCCAGCCTACCAATACATATAAAAAAACAATCCTGCGATTGCGGCAACAATCTACAGGATCTAATTATTAATAATAAATAACATCTTACAAAATTATGAAAAATTTATCAGAAACAAATTACAGTTCTGCCTTACAAACCGTAAAAAATCTTAAAGAAAAGTATGGCAACACATGGAATGCAATTCATCCTGAAAGTGCAGCTAGAATGGCAACTCAAAACCGTTTCAAAACGGGTTTAGACATCGCTAAATACACTGCGTCAATTATGAGAAAAGACATGGCAGATTATGATGCAGATTCATCTCAATACACACAATCTCTCGGTTGCTGGCATGGTTTTATTGCGCAACAAAAAATGATTGCTGTTAAAAAACATCATAAAACAACAAATAAAAAGTACTTATATCTTTCAGGTTGGATGGTCGCAGCATTACGTTCAGAATTTGGACCATTACCAGATCAATCTATGCATGAAAAAACGGCTGTACCTGCGCTAATAAAAGAAATCTATGATTTTTTACAACAAGCAGATGCTATTGAATTAAACGATTTATTCAAAAGACTTGAAAAAGGTGAAGATGTACAAGAACAAATTGACAATTTTGAAACACATATCGTTCCTATTATTGCCGATATTGATGCTGGTTTTGGAAATGAAGAGGCTACCTATTTGTTGAGTAAAAAAATGATTGAAGCTGGTGCTTGCGCTATTCAAATTGAAAATCAAGTGTCAGACGCAAAACAATGTGGTCATCAAGATGGTAAAGTAACTGTGCCTCATGAAGATTTTATTGCAAAATTAAATGCTATTAGATATGCATTTTTAGAGTTAGGAGTTGACGACGGAATTATTGTTGCCAGAACAGATTCTGAAGGAGCTGGTTTAACTCAAAAATTACCAGTTAGTCAAGAACCTGGAGATTTAGCTTCTCAATATTTATCATTTATTGAAGCAGAAGAAATAGCTATTAATGATGC
>JGI24723J26617_10003374_pt1 | contig 11638 bp, 11 predicted proteins | sample Cruoilmetagenom6_FD_26617 | JGI IMG/M metagenome (IMG submission 26617) | reverse complement strand
AAGTCAGAACATATACCGCATCCGGATCGCCTGATGCTCAACCCGTTGGTTTACGGCAAAGGCGGCAGATCTGAAACTGGGCGGGCCGAGCCGCACAGGAGCATTGCGCGAGAAGCCGAAACCTTCGCGCGGCACGATCAGCCGCTTGTCCAGCTTGCCGTTGCCGTTCTCATCGTGAATCAACGCGATGGCATAGCGCCCGGCTGGTACCGGCCCAAAGTCCAGAGTAAGAGTTTTGCTGGCAGAAACGATCAGGCTGCGCGCCGATGGATCGCCTTCGCAATCGGGGAAAGCGCTTGGCCTTGCGGTCAGGCAAGCGAGCACCTGGCCCTTACCCGAGCGCAGCCCGGTTACTGTAGCGCTGACGCCGCCTGGCGGAGGTGCCGCGCCGACCAGCGCGGGTGCAGCCAGAGCCAGCGTCAAGCCTGCGACAAGCCGCGATCGGTGCGGCACAGGTGATCCCAGAAGCGAAAATAAAGACCAAAATTGCATGTATATTGCTCGTGATGCTGGCTGTGATGGCTAGCGGTAATCAGCCAGTTTCCCAACCCTGAATGGACAAGCCTGTGGGGAAAAATTTCCCATCCCATGTGGTTGGTGACGCCCATGATCGTCATGATCAGCAAAACAAGCCCCAACGCGGCAAAATGGATAGGAATCAGCAAGACCAGAACCGGGATGACCACGGCGCCTGTTATGGCTTCCAGCGGATGGAAGCTCATCGCCGCCCATGCGGTGGGCGGCTTGCTGGCGTGATGCACCGCATGGGCCGCCCGGAACAGGGCAGGGCGGTGCATCCAGCGGTGGGTCCAGTAGAACCAGGCATCATGCAGCAGAAGGTAAGCCAGAATGGAAACGGGGAACCACCACAGCGGATATTCCCCAAGATCAAGATAGACCATGGTCCAGCCATGCTCGCGCCAACCCCATGCGGTGATCCCGGCAGGTATTCCGTAAATAGCAGCGGAAATCGCCGAATAGCGCATTTCCATCCCGATCTGCGCACCAAGCCTGGAATATTTGCCGGGATGCACTTTGCCGGTCAGCCATGCGAATAAGCCGCTTGCCGCAAAATAGCGCAGCGCGACAATCGCTGTCATCGCCAAAGCGGCCAGCGCGGCAGGCAGCAAGGCATCGGCTAACAAAGCGGGCATGGCGGGCCTTATGCCTTGCCAGGTGGCCAGCCGCTAGCCCGCGCGGCGGACCTTGTTGCCATGTGCGCCAACGCCGTTCTTGCGCCGCCCACGGAAGTGCCGCTTGTCATTCTGCTCTCCGTCGCGCTCTGGGCGGGCCTTGCCATCACGGTCACGGCGGGGTTTGCCGCCAGCAGATTTGCCATGAGGACGCCCTGAGCCGCCTGATGGTTTTTTCCGGCTTGGCGCAGGCAGGCCAGCGGCGTCTTCAACAAAATTTTCAGGCAGGCCAAGCGGTGTCAGCTTTACCCGCGTAAGCCTCTCGATATCGCGCAGGTACGGCTTCTCGTCCGGCGCGACGAAGCTGATTGCCACACCGTCATTTCCGGCGCGCGCGGTTCTGCCAATCCGGTGGACGTATTGTTCGGCCACGTTGGGAATTTCGAAGTTGAATACATGGCTGACGCCCGAAACGTCGATCCCGCGCGCGGCGATGTCGGTCGCCACCAGAACCTTGGTCGTGCCGCGGCGAAAGCCTTCCAATGCGGCGGTGCGCTGCCCTTGTGATTTGTTGCCATGAATGGCTGCGGCGCTGACGCCGGCGGAATCGAGATGGCGCACGACACGGTCGGCCCCGTGCTTGGTGCGTGTGAAGACCAGCGCCCGCTCAACCGTTCCGTCGGCCAGCCCGGCGCGCAAGCGCAGCGTCAGAAGCGCCTGCTTTTCCGCCTGATTAATCAACGTGACAAACTGTTCCACACGTTCGGCCGTGGTGGCCTGCGGGGCAACTTCGACCCGGACCGGATCGTTGATGAACTGCTTGCCCAACTCCGCGATTGCCTTGGGCATGGTCGCGGAAAAAAACAGGCTCTGGCGCGGGTTGGGAAGCAGGTTGGAAATCCGCTTCAGCGGCTGGATAAAGCCCAGGTCCATCATCTGGTCGGCTTCGTCCAGCACGAAAATTTCGACATGGCGCAAGGTCAGGGCGCGTTGATCGACCAGGTCGAGCAAACGGCCTGGTGTCGCCACCAGCACATCGCAACCACGCGAAAGCGCGCGCGCTTGTTTGCCCGATGGCACGCCGCCAAAAATACACTGGACGGAAAGATCGGTATATTTGGCATAGCCGCGCATGTTTTCGGCGATTTGGGCGGCCAGTTCGCGCGTGGGCGACAACACCAGCATCCGGCAAGAGGCCGAATTGCGGGGCCGAGGATCGGCCATCAGGCGGTGCAGCGAAGGCAGTGAGAAGGCAGCTGTCTTGCCTGTGCCTGTCTGCGCGATGCCAAGCAGGTCGCGGCCTTCCAGCAACGCTGGAATGGCTTGTGACTGGATTGGCGTGGGATCGGCATAGCCGCGCGAATCAAGTGCGCGGGTAAGGGGCTCGGACAGGCCGAGCTTCGAGAAATAGGACATAAATATACTTTCGGTATGAGAACGCAGCGCACGGGGCTTGCCCATTGCGCGGCGCAGGGTTTCAATTCTTGCGACCCTGCGTGAATAAGGAAGCGTTCATGCAATGGTGATCGTCTATCCGGGCAGGCCATGCCGCTTGGGGCAAAACCTCACGCTGCTCGCGGATCGCAAATGCCAGTTGGGCATTCGCGCCGATCATTCGGGAGCGCACTTAGTGTGCAGCGCAGCATAAAGCAAGCAAAAAGACTATACCGGCAGAAACTTGCGCGTCAGCGCGTTGCCGCGTAGCGCGCGCCTATGCGCCCGCCGCCATCTCCTTGCACCAGAATTTGCCGGATCGATGCCGCCAGCGGGCTGTGCCTGGGCTGCCGACGAACGATGGATGAAATTGTGGATTGGCCCATGCTCTCAAACCAGCAAAAGCGCGCTTTGCTTGCCGCGCTTGATATGCGATCGATACCACCAGGTCAGTAGCGGTCGCCAAGCTTGCTGTGGTCCCAGCTCACAGTGCGAAACGGCGTAAAGCGCAGAATCACACGCTTGGTCAATGACGCGCGGACCTGCTCGCTCATATCGGAGGTGAAGTTTGAGCCCATGCCGCTTGATCCCCCTACTATGCTCAAGGCTTTGGCAACGTTCTCCGCGCCATCAAGAATCTCGACATCGGTATATAGCAAAACCGATTTCAGCTCGCTGTATTCTTCGCCGCTTTCCACCAGCAGCGTGGCGCGCGGATCGCGTTTAATATTGGCAACCTTCTGGCCTTTGCGAAAGCAGGTCATCACCACGCGCCCCTCATCGTCAACGCCGTAATTCATTGGCACCGGGTGGGGCATGCCATTGGGGCCATTGGTAACCAGGATGATCCGGCGCTGCTCATCCAGATATTCCCGGATTTCGCCGGGGGTCAATTGAATCGCTTCGCGTCTTGATGGCATTGTCTTTCCCCTGTTGAAGCGCCAGCATCTATTCGCCCGTCCCGCCCCATTGCAGGGTCCGCGGGTCGGCTGCGTTGGCCGTTCTGCGCAGCGATGCGCGGGCGAGCCGTGCGACCTCTACCTTGCGTCTTGCTGCTGCCATCTGCAACAGCGGAGCGGGCCGCACAATCTCTGCATCGTAACTGTCACCAATGATGACGCCGCAACGCTCAGGCAGAAAGGCATCCTGCTCCAGGCAGGCCCGGTCAAGCCCCGGCGGCAAGCCCCAATAGAACCGGTCGCAAAAGCCAAGGTAGTCGGTCCATTTAGTGTCGCCAAGAAGATCAGCTCGCGCGACCTTGATCTCAACAATTACGATCTGGTCCTTGCCGTCGATCCCCATGAGATCAACGCGCCGGCCGCCGCGCAAGGGCATTTCCGGCAGGCACCAGATATCGTTGCGCGCGAACAGCCGGCTGATACCGCGCCTGACATCGGCGGCGGCTGGCAGACCGGTGCTGGTAAAGGATTGCGAATCGTCTGTGGCCATTCCCTACTTTAGGAACATAGTGAGAACTTTCAAGCCGTAGCGTGTAAGTTCAGGTTGCGCGAAAATGCGTGCCCTGTTTGGACGGCGCCAGCGCCATCAGCGCATTGCGCGCGGCCAGAAACTCGCGCCACAAGGCGGCGGCGGCAGGCTGGGGATTGGCCCCGCGAGCATGCGCGGCAAGCAGAGATGACAGGCCCGGCTCCATAATGGCCGTCAGATCTTCTATGCCCTGATCTGCAAGTGTGCGGATGCTTTCATTTGCATCGCGCACAATCACCGGGAAATTGCGCACGCTGGCGGTCATGGCTGATTCTTCAGCGCCGGCAATCAACGCCACCGTTTCAGCGGCGTCGTGCAATGCTGCCCATTTCATGCTCAGCGCGCTGGCCGAGCCCTGGCCGAATTGCGGCCTGCCCGATCCAGCGAAACGCCCGCCCAGGGGCCGGTTTTCGCCCTTATCAGAGTTTTGTGCATCCATTCCTTGCCTGTAGCGCCATCTCCCTTGCCAAAACGCTAATTGCGCCCTCTGGCTGAAATGCCCGGTGCCATTACCTGGGCTGCATGAAGGGACTGGTAAGCCCAGCGCTGCTCTGCTACCCGCTCGCGCACTTCGGCACCCGTAGCTCAGCTGGATAGAGCGCTGCCCTCCGAAGGCAGAGGTCGCGCGTTCGAATCGCGCCGGGTGCACCAGTTATTCGAGCGCGCGTAAAGCGCGCAGGGCCGCGCACGGCCTTGCGGGGTTTCTCTGACGAGCGCGGGTCTGGCAATCTGCATTGGTGAAATGACGCGCTGGCACGCGTGCCTGCTTCAGCGGTCATTTGTCATACGCACCTGTTCTGTCAGTGATTGTCCGCGCCGCCCCGATAAGGCAGAAGGCGCTGGCTCTATTTCCATGTGACGCTTTTTGCAGTGTTTCGAGATTAAACCGGAGAATATCGATGGCCGCCATCGCGGATTGCACATCAAGGATGGCCTATGGCTTTTGAAGCGACGCCCGGCCCGGCGCAGATGGACGACATCAAAGGCAAGGTGGCAATCGTTGGTGTTGGCGAAGCAGAACATAGCGCTGCGTCAGGCAGATCGCTTGACGATGTGACGTTCGAAGCGATTGATGCGGCACTGGCGGATGCAGGGCTTGCGCCCGAACAGGTGGACGGGCTGATGTTCACGGGCGGCAGCGCCGGCCAGCTGACGGTTGAGCGGTTCCGCGCGCATTACGGGCTGAAGCAGGATATCTGGGGGTCTGGCAAAGGTGGCGCATTCTCATTCGCGGCCACCGCCGCCTACGAAGCGCATGCTGCCATCGCCTCGGGCAAGGCGAGCACCATTGTGAATGTCTACGGCACCAACTGGGCCAGCCAGCATGCTGCCGATCAGGGAGGGCCGGCCACAGCGCACCTTGGGGAAATCATGAAGGCCGATGCGGAAGTCGTGTTTGGGTTCATTCCGCAACCGGTTTATTTTGCCCATGTCGCGCGCCACCATTTCGAGCAATACGGCACAAAGCCCGAACAGCTTGGTTCAATTGCGGTCAATTTACGCAGACATGCAAACGGCCATCGCGGGGCGGTGATGCGCGACAAGACATTGACACTCGAACAATATCTCGCCCGCGAACCGTTCATCGATCCGCTCAGGATAGAAGATTGCTGCCTGATCTCGGACGGGGCTGGCGCTTATGTCATGACTGCGGCCGACCGTGCGCGGGATTTTCCGGCGCACCCGGTGATTATCGAAGGCGTGGGATATGGCGGTGCGATCGAAGGCATTCATTTTGGTATGGAGCCTGAGTTTGCATCAACGCCGCATCGTTTCAGCGCGCCCGGCGCTTTTGCGATGGCGGGCCTTACGCCTGGCGACGTTGATGTTCTGGCGGTTTACGATCCCTTCACCATCGTGGCTTTGATGGCGATCGAGGATCTGGGCTTTTGCCCCAAGGGTGAGGCGGGCCGTTTCGTCGAAGGTGATCGTCTCGCGTTTGATCGCGGAAAGGCAAATGGCGGCCTGCCTTTCAACACTCATGGCGGAATGCTTAGCCATGCCTATCTGTTGGGTATCAATCACGTAGTCGAGCTGGTTCGCCAGCTTCGCCGCGAGGCGGATAATCAGGTGGAAGACGCCAATATCGCGGTCTACGGTGGCTACTCCGGTGTCGATGCAGGCACGCTTATCATGCGGAGGGGATAATGTCAGACACAAGTTCCCTGCCGCTGCCCCATCTTGATGACGGCCCGGTTGCGCCGCTGTGGCGCGCTGCTGAAGCGCGCGAATTTTGCCTGCCTAGGTGCAGAAAATGCGGAGCATTCGTCTGGTATCCAAAAGGCGAATGCAACCAGTGCCAGGGCCGCGACATAGATTGGCACACGCTCTCCGGGCGAGGAACGCTGTTTTCCTGGGCCGTGGTCAAGCGGGCGCTGCACAAGCCACTTGCCCCCATCGCGCCTTACATCTCGGCCATCATCGTGATCGAGGAGGATGGCCTGACAAGATTTGTCACCCGGTTGATCGATTGCGATCCCGAACAATTGCGTTCCGGAATGGCCGTGGAAGTGCGTTTTGCCGACCTTGGCTACCCTGCGGCCGAGACTGGCATCACCGCGCCGCTATTTACAATCTGTAAGCCGAATGAACGGGGCCAGGAATGAATCATCTGGATTTGACTGACACGAAAAACCGCAATCTTGGCCGGATCCTGCAAATGCAGGCCGAGGCGGTGGGAGACGATGTTTATCTGCTGGATGACACGGACCGTGTTACATTTTCCGAAACCGACCTGATCGTTAACAGTGTGGCGCGCGGGCTGGCCGATCTGGGCGTCGGCCGGGGCGATCGTGTGGCCTTCTTCGCAAACAGCGCGGTCGAAATCATCTTCCTGACGCTCGCCGTTAGCAGGCTTGGTGCCGTATGGATCCCCATAAACGGCGAATACAAGGGCGAATGGCTGAAATCGACGCTGATTGACAGCAGGCCCAAAATCATCGTTTCGGACACGCGCATGCTGCCCCGGTTGGCCGAAGTGCTGGACGACGTTTCATACGAGCAGCTGATCTTGCGCGACATCGGCGACAACCCGCTCCCGCCCGGCGCAAAGAATTTCGAATTTCTCAGGTCGTTCGCCACCGACCCTCACGATATGTCCTTCATTGAGTATGGGGATGTGAATGCCGTGTTGTGGACATCGGGCACCACCGGCAAGTCGAAAGGCGTGATGCAAAGCCACAATATCTGGGTGCATTCCGCAGAGCGAACATCGGTCCGCTATGCGACTATTCCGGGCGATATTACATACAACGTTCTGCCGCTTTACAACACGGCGTCCTGGATCATGACGATATTCCGCGCGCTTTTTGAAGGGATAGGATGCGCGTGCGACCCCTCTTTCTCCGCTTCCGAATTCTGGAACCGCACCCGCTTTTACAATGCGACGCAGACCTTTTCACTGGGGGCGATGCATATTTACCTGTGGAATCAACCCGAACGCCCGGATGATGCGGACAACCCCCTTCGGTCAGCCGGGATGAGCCCGATGCCCGATGACATTATCACCCCGTTTTGCGAGCGATTTGGCATCGAACGCATTGCCCAGGGTTTCGGGCAAAGTGAAATCGGCAATGTGATCAGCCGCGCGCCGACCAACAAACCGGCGGCCAAGCCAGGCGTGCTGGGAACGGTCACGCCTGACATAGACCTTCGCCTGATAGATGATGATGGCAACGACGTGCCAGACGGCGAGGCCGGTGAGTTCGCGCTCAAGCCCAGGAAACCGCACATCATGTTCGAGGGCTATTTCGAGAATCCCGAAGCGACAGAGTCTGCTTTCACCAAGGATGGCTGGTACTGTATGGGTGATCTTGGCCGCAGGGATGCTGACGGAGATTACTACTTCGTCGACCGCAAAAAGGATGCGGTGCGGTATGCAGGGCGCAACATTTCGACGATGGAGGTNGAGCAGGCGATCCGCAGCCACCCGGCGGTCAATGAAGTTGCGGTGTTCGGCGCAAAGTCTGCGGAGCTTGACGTGGAGAGCGAGCTGGCCGCTGACGTTGTGCTGCATGAAGGGCAAAGCCTTTCGGCTGAGGAACTTGCCCGCTTCATCAATGACAACGCACCCTATTATTTTGTGCCCCGTTACATTAACTTTACAGATAGCCTGCCCTATACGCCAACGAACAAGGTTCAGAAATATCTGCTTCGTCAGCGTGGTGTGCCCCCGGAAAGCTGGGACCGAAGGGCGAGCGGGTTTGACCTGCAGAAATGAAAGGCAAGCATCATGCAACGATTCGTATTTAGTGGCGACGGTCACCTGCGTGAACCCAAGGAGCTGTTCACCGAAGGCCTGCCTCAGCCGCTGAGGAAGCTAGGCATTCATACGCGCAAGGATGGCAATTATATCCTGACATTCGCCGGTGAAAAGCTGATCCACCGCTTCCCGCTCCAGCGAGANACGACCACCGACGATAATGACAAGGCCAATCTGGGCCGTCCCAATGCCAAGGGCGCAGTCGATATCGATGCGCGGATCGCCGATATGGCAATGGAAGGCATTGATGCCGAGGTCGTCTTCCCCACCACCGGGTTGCTGAGCTTTCTGGTCGAGGATCAGGAAACCGAGTTGGCGTCTGCCCAGATATACAATGACTGGAACGACAAGTTTTTCGCTGGTCATCTCGACAAGTTTGTACGCTGCGGCATTCTTCCTGTTCGAAATTTGAATGACACCGTGGCGGAGATGGAACGGATCGCAGCAATGGGCTTTACGGCGGCAATGCTGCCCAGCCAGATCCCCGATGGCGTTCCGCTCTACAACGATGAGGGGTGGGACAAGGTNTTCGATGCNGCACAGCGGCTGGGCATTGTATTGTCGCTCCATACAGCGACAGGACGCCCCGATCTTAGGCCAGAGATGGGCGCGGGCGGTGCGATAATCAATTATACAGACCAAATGCGCGATGCGATCCACAGCGTAATGTACATGGTTGCGGGCGGGATTCTCGATAGATTTCCCGGTGCCAAGGTCATGGTGGTCGAATCCGGCGCGAGCTGGCTTGCCGGCCTTGCCGAACGCATGGACGAGGTCGAAGAAGCCCATGCGCTGTTTGTGAAACCCAAACTGTCCTTGAGGCCCAGCGAAATTATCAAGCGCCAGGTCTATGCAAGCTTTCAATATGACCGGGCCTGCATCATGTCCCGATCGGTTACCGGGCACCAGGCGCTGATCTGGGGATCGGATTACCCCCACCACGAAGGCACGTTCCCCCGCTCACGCGAAGTCGTCGGCCACCTGTTTGACGGGATCGACATCAGCGAGCAGGAAAAGGCAGACATCATCGGCCTTAACGGCGCGCGGTTGTTCCGCCTTCCGCATCCGGTGCTGGAAGAACAGGCCGCCTGAAGATCAGCCTGGGCAACCTATTGCAAGAGTGAAATTGCGCTGTTGGCACCGCTCACGCGTTGCCGCGCGCTGCTTTGCTCTGGCGATTGTCAGGTCGGCCTATCGGCCGCGTTCGTCACGCCCATCGCTGTGCGCTTTGGGATGCGCATAGGGGTGCAAGGAATAATTTTCGTGCCGCGGCTTGAACTCGACGCTTCCCACCGCTTGTTCGTAAGCACGGTATAGCTCGATCAGACGGTCCTCTGCATCATAATCGAACACATCCGTTCGCCGTTGTTCGTATTCTCCGCCATATTCCAGCGGATTGTCGCGATACCACCGCACCGTTCGGGAAATGGCCTCTGTCGCCGGGATCAGATCGCGATAGCCAAGTTCGCTGCGGATCAGGCTGGTATCGGCCAGATAGTGATAGGGCCGATACTGGATGAGCGCACCCCTTGCAGATTCGATGTCGGGTATCGACACGATTTCCATTTCCACACCCAGCGCGCTGGCACCGATCTGGATAAGCTGGCGCTGGTCAACCTGCTGGTCGTCCGCACAATTATAGGCCTTGCCCGCTGCGGCATCGCGCTTATCAACGGCCAGCATCAGCGCGTGCGCCGCATTTTCCGAATAGTGATGCGAAAGCAGGCTTTTTCCGCCGTCCATGGTAACAATGGTGCGGCGCCCGTCGATCACCCGGCGCACCAGCGACCATTCACGCGGTGCCACCTGGCGCGGGCCATAGATATAAGGGTAGCGAAAAAGCGTCGCGTCAGGATGATGCGCGAACAGTGTCGCCTCGGCCTGGGCAGCTTTCACGCCGAAAGGGTGGTCGCCCGCTTCTGAAATTGCAGCGCTTTCCCTTACCGGTGAGGTCCCGCCAGTNGGGAATTCGTCGGCCGGTTCAGTGAAGCCGCGATAGGCCGCGCAGCCGCCCACGGCGATCAAATGGCCGGTCTTGCCCGCCAGATGCCGGGAAGTGACCGTGAGCCGGCCATATGTCGCAATNACCACGTCAAACGTACGATTGGCCAGCGCTTTTTCCAGCGGCTCGGCAAAATGCGGATCGCCAACAATGCGCTCGACATCATCGGGGAAGGGATAGGGATGAACGCCCCGGTTGAGCACACTGACACGATAGCCGCGCTGCCGCATTCCTTCGACAATATGGGGGCCGGTCGGGCCCGCTCCCCCAATAACAAGTGCACTTTGCTTCATCTAAAGTTGTTTCCCGCATGTTCGCACGATGTCTGGCATGCCGTACTTGTGCACCGCACCGGGCGGAAAAGGAAACCGGGGGNCNGCTACTGCCAGCCCCCGGCACCAGGTTTGTTCAGTTGATCGGTCAGAAGCGGAAGCTGACTTCGGCCCCATAAGTGCGCGGCGCAGACCAGTGCACGCCATCGGCCACTTCGGTAATGAAGGCACCGCCAAGCGTGGCTTTGTCAGTCAGGTTGCGGCCAAAAATTGCGATCGTAATTCCGCTGTCGTCCGGGCTCCAGGCGGCACGCGCATCAATCTTGGCAAAGCCTGACTGCTTGATCCGCTGATCGAGCGTNTAGCTGACACTGCTCGAATAATAGAGCGATGTCGTCAGATCGAGCATTCCGCCGCCAACNGGCAAATGCCCATTGGCNGATATTGTTGCGGTAAATTTGGGCGCGCGGATCATGCGCTGGCCGCTNGCATCAAAGGGCACGATGCGATTGCCGCCCAGCGTTGGCGTTCCAACCGTGCTGCAGGGGCTGGCAAAATCCGTGCAGGGAACATTNATGGCCGAGCCGGGGAAGCTTTTGTACTTGGCATCAATATATGCGCCGGCCACCCGCATATCGAAGAATTCGGAAAGCCGTAGCGACGCATCGGCTTCAAATCCATAGACGCGCGCGGCATCGGCATTGAGCAGGATGGAAAGCGGAACTGTCTGCCCCGGCAGTGTGGTGATGATCGTGGCTTGCAGATCCTTGTAATCATAGTAGAATCCGGCCAGCTCCAGGCTTAGAGCGTCGTTGATCCTGCCCTTGTAGCCAAGTTCATACGACTTNATTTTCTCGGGATTGACAACATCGACGAAGAACGGGTTATTGCTGTTCCAGACCCCGGTCTTGAAGCCTTGGCTGTAAGTGAAATAGATATTGCTGGTTGGCGTCAGCGCATATTTGATAGAGGCGCGCGGGGTGAAACTGTCCCAGCTGCGTGATCCGACATTGGGGAGATCTGGCCGGGGCGCCATGATCATGCCAAA
>JGI24723J26617_10003373_pt1 | contig 11653 bp, 6 predicted proteins | sample Cruoilmetagenom6_FD_26617 | JGI IMG/M metagenome (IMG submission 26617) | reverse complement strand
TATCCCTGAGCACCCAATAGGGTTGTGATTTCCTCAAGCTCGGCGATTCCGTCAGCGCCCTTCATGGAGCCGCCCACAGCTTTCCGCAGATTCGCGAGAGTCACATCGGGGTCGGGATCTTTGGAGGTCAAGAACCCAATGACGGCATCGGCTTGAGTATCGTCGAGTCCCACACCATCAATGTATGCTCCAGACGCATCCAGTCGGCCTTTTCCCAACAATTCACGAACACCAGCCTCACCAACTTTATCAAATTTGTCGATAGTGCGTAGTACCGCTTCACGAGCATGCGTCCGGTCATAGACAGCGCCCAGTTGCGCCTTTTCATCGTCATCTTGCCAGCCAAACATGATGTCCAATACACCGTCGAGTACTTTGCGATTATTCACACGCACTATATAATCGCCACGTTCAATTCCCACAGCTTCCAGCGTGTCTGCCAGCATCGCGCAAATTTCCGCATCAGCCGCTACACTTGCCGTGCCAACTGTATCCGCATCACATTGATAAAACTGGCGAAACCTTCCTGGTCCGGGTTTTTCGTTGCGCCAGACCGGACCCATAGCATAACGGCGGTATGGCATCGGTAGTTCGTTACGGTGCTGCGCGTAAACACGGGCCAATGGTGCTGTCAGATCATAGCGCAGCGCCAACCAATCCCCCGGTTTGTCACTGTCACTATCTTCCTGCCAGGCGAAAACGCCTTCGTTGGGGCGATCCACATCGGGCAAGAATTTTCCAAGTGCCTGAACTGTTTCCACGGCCCCACTTTCCAGCGCTTCAAACCCGTAGCGGTGGTAAACTTCTCCGATCTGGTCAAGCATGGCCTTGCGTTCCGTGACTTCAGCGCCGAAATAGTCGCGAAAGCCTTTTGGCGTCTCGGCCTTGGGTCGGGGCTGTTTTTTCTGCTTGGCCATCGTCTTTTCCCTGCGGGTCTGAATGCCCGCGCGGTCTAGCGGATGGGCGGCACAGGGGCAAGCGTGCAGGTTGGCGCGTTCAATACTAAGGAGGACGATAATTGAGCGATAAACAGATCACTGCACTAGAAGAACAGGCCGCACATCTGACCCAGGTGGTTGATGATCTGTCAGAAGTTGTTGCGCGGCAGGAAATTGCGCTTGCGTTGATGACACGACGGGTGGCGATGCTTATGGAACGCGCCGCTGAACAGGAAGTGGATGAAGGGGGAACCGTTGCACTGAGCGATCAAAAGCCGCCCCACTGGTAGGTGCTAGCGGCTACGGGTTTCGCTGGCCAGTAGTTTGCCGTTGTGCAGTAATATTTCAAGCCAGGGTGCGGACCCGCCAAAACGCTGATAAACAGACACAAAACTTGTGCCTCTTTGCAGCGGTCTTGAGCGGGATGGTGGGCAGGCCTTGCCGCGCCCAACACCGCAAATTCCGGATTTCACCCGTTCATACGCTATGTCGGCCATGGAATACGGTATGTTTTTCTGCGCGGCGCCGTAGCGATGGATTTCATGCAGTTGCGGTGAACCAAACAAGGCAAGCGCAGCGGTAAACTGACGTGCACACCCGTCTAAAAACCCTGTAATGTATTGCGTGCGCAACGTCATCGACCCCGGGTCGGTATCGTAAATCCGCCATTTCGTGACACCATTTCTGGGGAATTTATCCACTTGTTTTCCCAGATCGCGCTTTGAAACACCGCAGGCAACGCTAATGGTGCCAAAATTCAATGTTTCACCGCTACCTGTCGGGACGGAAGGTAATCGTCGGCTGAATGAAACCGCAAGACCAGGTGTTTCAAGTTCAGATTGTTCATTCTTTTCGGCCGTTACGATTTTGATGTCTGCGGTGGTTTGGGGTGCCGGTTCGGGTTTTGAACGCAGAAACGCAAACAGTACCGGTTTGCGGGTCTCAGGCACAGGGTCGCCGCTTTCTCTGGTGATCGCGTTTGCTATCTCAGTTTCGACGTTTGGCATTTCCGGTTCGGGTTCCCGCGCCGTAAGACATGCCGTCAGCACCATTAGTGCGGGCAGTATCAAAACGATGCGCATCAGATGTCCTCAACAGTTACCACACCGCCAAGTGATTTGATGGCCCCCTTGATTTGTGGGGTCAGTGCAAATTCCATTTCAGGACTTATATCATATTCTGTACCAGAGTCTCGATCAGCTACGCAAAAAACTATTGGCCCCTTGGCGCGCACGCCTTTTCCATCGGCCATCCGGTCTAGCAGGGATTTGACACTGGATACCGCCTGTTCCTGATCAACAAACACTTTCAGACCCATGCCACCCGCATCCGCCGCGATAGTATCAATTGGTATGATGGAGCGCGCCAGCAACTTTAACTGATCACTTTCAACATTTGCCTCAACGCTAAGGACGACGTTGGCGCCGGTTTCCAGATGCTCACGCGCAACTTCCAGGGTGTCGGAAAAAACAGTGACTTCATATAGGCCCGAAGGATCGGACAGTTGGATAAACGCAAACCTGTTCCCGCGGGCCGATTTGCGTTCCTGTTTGCCGGAAATTGCCCCAGCCAGTTTTGCGATCATCGGCGCGCGCTGTGCAGCTTCACGAACTTCGGCTACCGTCATAACACCTTTGCGCTTGAGCGGTGTCATATAGTCATCAAGCGGATGCCCGGACAGGTAGAAACCGATTGCCTTATGTTCTTCGGCCAGACGTTCGTTTGGCAACCAGTCTTCCACCGGTGACAGGCGCGGCTCAGGCAGGTCATCCCCGGCTTCACCAAACAGCGAAACCTGCGATGAATTGCGCTGATCATGAATTGCTGCAGAGTAATTCACCAACGCATCCAGACTGTCAAAAACCCGGCGGCGATTTGGATCCAGCTGATCAAACGCACCTGCGCGCGCCAGCATTTCCATTGGCCGTTTCCCAACCCGTTTCAGATCGGCGCGTCGCGCGATATCAAAAAGGGTGGCAAACGGTTTGTCCCCGCGAACATCTGTAATCAGCTTCATGGCCTCAGCACCGACATTTTTCAGCGCGCCAAGGGCGTAAACCACACAGCCATCCGTTACGTTAAACCGTGCGTCTGAACGGTTTACACACGGCGGGATGATTTTAATGTCCAGCCCGCGGCGTATTTCCTCAGCGTAAACGGCCAGCTTTTCGGTCAGGTGCAAATCGCAGTTCATTACACCAGCCATAAATTCGACCGGGTAGTTGGCTTTCAGCCAGGCCGTTTGATAGCTGACTACCGCATATGCCGCTGCGTGGGATTTGTTGAAGCCATAATTGGCAAATTTATCCAGAAGATCGAATACTTCCGTGGCTTTTTTTGCCTCAACGCCATTATTTTTCGCGCCCGAAATGAACTTTGGGCGTTCAACATCCATCGCAGCCTGGATTTTTTTACCCATGGCACGGCGCAGCAAGTCAGCCCCACCAAGAGAATACCCAGCCATTTCCTGCGCAATTTGCATCACCTGTTCCTGATAAACGATGATGCCCTGAGTTTCCTCAAGTATATGATCTATAAGGGGATGTATGCTCTCCAACTCAGCCAGGCCGTTCTTGACTTCGCAATATTTTGGAATGNTTTCCATCGGGCCGGGGCGATAAAGCGCAACAAGGGCTACAATATCTTCTATGCATGTGGGCTTCATTCGGCGAAGCGCATCCATCATGCCGGAACTTTCTACCTGAAAAACTGCGACAGTCTTAGCTGATGCGTAAAGTTCGTAGGTTTTTTCATCATCAAGTGGAATCGAGCCGATGTCGATATCGACATCACGGGCATTCAACAGATCCAGCGCGTTCTGGATAACCGTCAGAGTTTTCAGGCCAAGGAAATCAAACTTGACCAGCCCCGCGGCTTCTACCCATTTCATGTTGAACTGGGTAGCGGGCATATCGGATCGGGGATCCTGATAAAGTGGGACGAGTTCATCAAGCGAACGATCACCGATCACTACACCTGCGGCGTGGGTTGAAGCATTGCGCAACAATCCTTCGACCTGCTGCCCATAAGTCAGCAAGCGGCTGACAACCTCTTCGTTCTTCGCTTCTTCACGCAGGCGGGGTTCATCGGCCAGTGCCTTTTCAATCGACACTGGCTTGACGCCTTCAACTGGTATCATTTTGGAAAGGCGATCTACCTGCCCATAGGGTATCTGCAAAACCCGACCAATATCGCGAATGGCGGCTTTGGACAAAAGAGCGCCAAAAGTGATAATCTGAGCGACCTTGTCACGACCGTACTTTTCCTGAACGTATTGAATAACCTCTTCTCGTCGGTCCATGCAAAAATCGATGTCAAAATCGGGCATTGATACCCGTTCCGGGTTCAGGAACCTTTCAAACAATAAGGAATATCGCAACGGATCAAGATCGGTGATTGTCAGCGCATATGCCACAAGCGAACCAGCCCCGGATCCACGACCAGGGCCTACAGGAATTTCACGTTCCTTGGCCCATATGATGAAATCAGCGACGATCAGGAAATAGCCGGGAAAGCCCATGCCCTCGATGATGCCGAGTTCAAATTCAAGCCGTTCATTATATTCATCCAGCGTCGCGGCGTGGGGAATTACAGCCAGGCGTTGTTCCAGCCCTTTTTTGGCCTGTGCCCGCAATTCTTCGATTTCGTTGTCTGCAAATTTTGGCAAGATCGGGTCGCGCAAGGCCGACTTGAATGCACAACGCTTTGCAATTTCCAACGTGTTTTCGATTGCTTCAGGCAAATCGGCAAATAATGCAATCATTTCTTCGGATGACTTGAAATAGTGCTGCGCTGTCAAACGACGGCGCGGTTCCTGCTGATCGACATAGGCACCATCGGCAATGCAGATCAGCGCGTCATGGGCCTCATACATATCGGAGTTGGGAAAATAGACATCATTAGTTGCCACCAGCGGCAGATCCATCTCATAGGCCATTTCAACAAAACCACGTTCAGTCAGTCGTTCCGCTTCCGGTTGGCCGCTTTCCTGCGGGTGACGTTGCAGTTCAACATAAAGACTGTTTGGATAGAAATCAGCAAACCTGTCCATCAATGCCTGCGCTTTTGGTCTTTGCGCGGCCTGCAACAACCGGCCTACAGGCCCATCCGGGCCACCCGTCAGGCAAATCAGGCCTTCATTGTGTTGTTCCAGTTCTTCCAAAGTGACCTGCGGAAGCGCACCACTACTATCCAGATAAAGGCAGGAATTCAGCTTTAGCAGATTCAAGTAGCCCGATTCGTTTTGCGCCAGCAGAACGATCNGCGCGGGTTCATTTTGCGTTTCCCCTACTTGAGTGGCATCAAATGAAACATCAAATTGGCACCCAATAATCGGCTGAACGCCTTCGGATGTGGCAGCGACTGAAAATTCCAGGGCTGCAAACATGTTGTTGGTATCAGTAACAGCGACCGCTGGCATATTGTTTTTAATACAAAAACCCGGCAATTTTTTCACGCGCACGGCCCCTTCAAGAAGGGAATATTCGGTGTGCAGCCGCAGGTGAATGAATCGCGCTTTTTTGGTCATTTTCGTAGCCTAGCGAAATGGTTGCATGGGGAAAAGCGATGATTGAGTTTCAAAAATAACTTGCATGGATAGAATTTTCCGGCTTTGCTTAGGGTTCGGTCTACGGGCCGCGCGTTTCGTTTTACGTCGCATCGGGCGAACGCGCAGAGGGCTAAATTCCAGAGAAGGCGGCGGACGATCAATATGGAATATAAGTTTCTTCTGAACGGAGAGACGGTTTGCGTGACAGGTGAAAGCCAAACACGCACGCTTTTGGATTGGTTACGCGAAACACGGGGAATGACTGGCACCAAAGAAGGTTGCAACGAAGGTGATTGCGGTGCCTGCACGGTAATGGTGACTGATAGAAATGGCAGCCGTTCGATGAACGCCTGCATTTTGCTGTTACCACAACTGCACGGCAAGGCCGTGCGCACGGTCGAAGGTATTTCCGGGCCAACCGGCGAAATGCACCCGGTGCAAAGCGCGATGATTGAACATCACGGATCCCAATGCGGATTCTGCACTCCCGGGTTTGTCGTATCTATGGCCGTTGCCCACAAAAACGGGCGAAAAGATTTTGACGATCAGCTGGCTGGGAATTTATGCCGCTGTACAGGATACGCGCCGATAATCAGGGCAGCCGAGGCCGCAGCTGACGTTCCGGTTCCTGATTGGATGACAGATGATTTATCTGCGCTGTCAGCTGACCGGGCGGAAAATATGCCAAAAACTTCTGATGAATTGGCCAGTTGGTATCAAGCCAACCCTGATGCCATCCTGATTGGTGGGGCAACAGATGTTGGGCTTTGGGTAACCAAACGGCTGGATAATCTGGAAAACGTGGCATTCCTTAACGGTATTGAAGATCTTAAATCGATCGAGGTTGACACCGGTACCATTCGTATCGGAGCCGGTGTAACCATCACTGATCTGGGCGCATCCATTCGGAAATACCACCCGGATTTTGCCGAAATGATAAGGCGTTACGGATCAACACAGGTGCGCAATGCAGCCACTATCGGGGGTAACATTGCCAATGGATCACCAATTGGTGACGGGCCGCCCGCGCTGATTGCACTTGGGGCAACACTACATTTGCGCAAGGGAGAAACGCGGCGCGATATATTGCTGGAAGATTACTTTATCGCATATGGCAAACAAGATCGCCAACCCGGTGAATTTGTCGAAGCTATAAGCATTCCGCGCCAAAAGGACCGGTTGAAATGTTATAAGATTTCCAAGCGCTTTGATCAGGATATATCTGCAGTTTGTGGATGTTTCAGCATCCGGGTAGCAGATGGAACAATAACCGATGCACACGTTGCATTTGGTGGGATGGCGGCAACACCAAAGCGCGCATCCAACCTGGAAAAGGCACTGATCGGACAACCCTGGACGCGTCAAATCGTAGATGCGGCCCTGCCCGCATTTGCCACGGATTTCACCCCGATGAGCGATATGCGCGCCTCTGCCGGGTATCGCCTGAAAATTGCTGAAAACATGTTGATCCGATATTTTCTGGAAGATAACGACATAGCCACCCGCGTTCTGGAGGTGGCCCCATGAGCATTGCAAAGCCACTTCCACATGATACTGCGCCGCTGCATGTAACTGGCCGCGCGCATTATGTTGACGACATACCGGTTCCGGCAAATTGCCTGCATCTTGCCTTTGGCATATCCGAAATCGCCCACGGCGATATCACTGCGATTGATCTGTCTGCAGTGCGTACCGCCCCCGGCGTAGTCGCCGTTTTAGCCGCCGATGATCTGCCTTTTGAAAATGACGTTTCCCCATCAATCCATGATGAACCGATGTTAGCAACGGGTTCTGTGCACTATCTGGGACAACCAATTTTTCTGGTTGTCGCCACAACCCATTTGGCTGCACGCAAAGCGGCAAGGCTGGGTAAAATCGACTATGCTCCTAAGCCTGCACTATTAACGATTGATGAAGCGATGGCCGCCAACAGCCGGTTCGAAGAAGGACCGCGGGTTATTGAAAAAGGTGACGCTGCCAGTGCGATTGCTTCTGCTACCCATGTGATCGAAGGTACGTTGGAAATGGGCGGGCAGGAACATTTCTATTTGGAAGGTCAGGCCGCATTGGCCTTACCACAAGAAGGTGGCGACATGCTGGTGCATTCGTCAACCCAGCACCCGACCGAAATTCAACACAAAGTCGCCGAGGCGATTGGCAAACCAATGAATGCTGTCCGGGTCGAAATCCGGCGCATGGGTGGTGGATTTGGCGGCAAGGAAAGCCAGGGCAATGCGTTAGCAGTAGGGTGTGCGGTTGCCGCCCGTCTGACCGGGCAACCCTGCAAAATGCGTTATGACCGGGATGACGATATGATCATCACCGGTAAACGCCACGATTTTCGCATCGAATACCGGGTTGGTGTGGATGATGAAGGACGAATTAAGGGAATTGAGTTTATCCAGTATGCGCGCTGCGGATGGGCGTTGGATTTGTCTATCCCGGTGGCGGACCGCGCAATGTTGCACGCTGACAATGCCTATCATCTGGAAAACGCCCATATCATTAGCCACCGGTTGAAAACCAACACCCAGTCTGCCACCGCCTATCGCGGATTTGGCGGACCACAGGGAATGTTGGGAATTGAACGGGTTCTGGATCACATCGCCCACCATGTGGCGCGTGATCCGCTGGATGTCAGGGTTATCAATTTCTATGACCCCGCAGATGCAGCGGGTCCGGTACAGACAACGCCATACCATATGCCCGTGAAAGATTTTATTTTGGGCGAGATGTGTGCCGAACTTGTTAAAACATCAAATTACCATACAAGAGTGGCAGAAATTGCTGAATGGAATGCAAATAACAGCATTCTGAAAAAAGGTATTGCCCTGACACCCGTGAAATTTGGCATTAGTTTTACGCTGACCCACCTAAATCAGGCCGGCGCGTTGGTGCATGTCTATCAGGATGGATCTATCCACATGAACCACGGTGGTACTGAAATGGGCCAGGGCTTGTTTCAAAAGGTTGCGCAAGTGGCCGCTGCATCGTTCGCAGTAGACGTATCACTGGTAAAAATCACCGCGACAGATACTGCCAAGGTTCCCAATACGTCGGCAACTGCCGCATCTTCCGGTTCAGATTTGAACGGAATGGCGGTAAAGGCGGCATGTGACACGATCCGTGACAGGATTGCTGCATTCCTGGCCGAACATTACCAGACCGGTGCAGAAAATATCCGGTTCAACGATGGCAACGTGCAGATAGGTGGGGAAACCCACACTTTTGCGGCGGTTGCAAAACTTGCCTATGAAAATCGGATCAGCCTGTCTGCGACCGGATTTTATTCAACGCCCAAAGTGAAATGGGACAGGATCGCAGGGCGCGGACGACCGTTTTTCTATTTTTCTTACGGCGCTGCGGTGACGGAATGTGTGATCGATACCCTATCCGGTGAAAACCGCATATTGCGCACCGATATTCTGCATGATGCAGGTGCTTCGCTAAATCCCGCGCTTGATATTGGGCAGGTTGAAGGGGCGTATGTGCAGGGCGCTGGCTGGCTGACGACGGAAGAACTTATCTGGGATGACCAGGGAAGCTTGCGAACCCACGCGCCTTCCACCTACAAAATCCCGGCATGTTCGGATCGCCCCGACATTTTCAACGTGGCATTGTGGGATGGTGAAAACCGGGAAGACACGATCTACCGATCTAAAGCCGTAGGAGAACCGCCGTTCATGTTGGGGATTTCCGCGCTGATGGCGTTGTCACATGCAATTTCTGCCTGCGGAAGCAGCTATCCGGCGCTCGATGCCCCGGCCACGGCTGAACGCATTTTGCAAACCGTAAACCGGGTGGCATCATGAGCTTTGATCTTGCCGGGTTAACGGCGGCAGTGGCGTCGCAAGGCGTTGTTACCCGCGTTGTTGTCGCTGGGATCGAAGGATCCTGCCCGCGCGAAGTTGGCGCAGCGATGCTGATCTGGGATGGCGGGCAAACTGGGACAATCGGCGGTGGTGCACTGGAATGGCAGGCTGCTAAACGTGCGCACAAGATGGAGGCAGGAAGCGACCGTCTGGATCGCATCCCGCTTGGTCCCGCACTTGGGCAATGCTGCGGAGGCGCCGTCACACTGATATCGGAAACCTTTGATGAAAAACGGATTATCGAACTGGCGCAAGATGTTGTTTTGCGACAGGTTGAAGGTACCAATGAAATCCCCCTGAAAATCAAGCAGGCACTTACATACGCCAGGAATTCTGCCAATACAATCAAACCTGAGCTGGTTGATGGCTGGATGTTGGAACCGGTTAGCCCCACCCGGCGACCACTTTGGATTTATGGTGCAGGCCATGTTGGACGTGCCTTGGTAAGCGTCCTTGCGCCATTTCCGGATTTTGCAATCACATGGGTTGATATCGCACCTGATCGTTTCCCGGCGGATTTACCTTCAAATGTGACCAGATTGGTCGCCGCCAATCCGGGCGAAGTGGTAAAATATGCACCCGAAGACGGTGAACACCTGATTCTGACATATTCCCATGCTCTTGATCTGGAACTTTGCCATCAGGTGTTGGTTCGTGGATTTGCAACGGCTGGGTTGATCGGATCACGCAGTAAATGGGTGCGGTTTCGTAACCGCCTTCGTAAACTGGGGCACACAGACACAGTGATTGATCGGATTGACTGCCCAATCGGGCAACCTGAATTGGGAAAACACCCCCAGGCCATTGCCGTAGGAGTGACGCGCGCGCTACTGTTGCGATCGGGGATGGAAAACATCAAAAAGGATATGGTGGGATGACAGGGACCAATGCCACTTTGCTGAAAGTTGATGGTGTAACCAAGGCCTATCCGGGCGTTGTTGCAAATGACACCGTTTCGTTTAGCGTTGAACCGGGTGAAGTTCATGCGCTGTTGGGCGAAAACGGCGCCGGAAAATCCACATTGGTAAAAATGATCTATGGGTTGGTGCAACCGGATTCAGGCCAGATGATCTGGAACGGTGCACCTTACCAGCCTGCCACACCACATGTGGCAAGATCTACCGGCGTCGCGATGGTATTCCAGCATTTTTCACTGTTCGAAGCCCTGACTGTTGCAGAAAATGTAGCCCTGGGAATGGAAGACCCCCCAACAATGCGGCTTTTGTCGCAGCGCATTCTGGAAGTTTCGGAAACCTACGGGTTACCGTTGGCACCGGAACGGTTGGTTGGCGATTTGAGTGCCGGGGAACGCCAGCGCGTTGAAATTATTCGCTGTTTACTGCAGGATCCCAAGCTTTTGATCATGGATGAACCAACATCGGTTCTGACCCCACAAGAAGTTGAAATCCTGTTTGAAACGCTTCGTAAACTTTCGCGCGAAGGCACTGCAATTTTGTATATTTCCCATAAGCTTGAGGAAATTCGCAGCATGTGTGACAACGCCACGATCCTGCGATTAGGTAAAGTTGTTGGCGATTGCAAACCACGTGAAAAATCCGCTCGTGAACTGGCGGAAATGATGGTTGGGCAAACCCTGCATATTCCATCGCGCGAAGGCAACGAATTGGGCGAGGTTGTGATCGAGCTGAATGATCTTTCAGTCACCGCCACAAGCCAGTTTGGCACATCATTGAAGGACGTTTCCCTAAGCGTTCGTGCAGGCGAGGTTCTGGGCATCGGCGGAGTTGCCGGAAACGGGCAGGATGAATTACTGGCGGCGCTTTCGGGCGAAGCGCAGGCTGCCTCGGCTGCGATACGTTTGAACGGTAATGAAATTGGAAAGCTTGGGCCGAACCAACGGCGTGAGCTGGGGTTGCTAACAGCCCCCGAAGAACGCCTGGGCCACGCCGCGGCACCTGACATGAGCCTGACGGAAAACGCTGTTCTGACCGGCACTATTCGCGAGAACCTAACCAACAACGGGTTCTTGAAATGGGGGGACGCCAAGGATTTTGCTGAACGGATAGTCAAAGATTTTGACGTGCGCACACCGGGGCCGGAAAATTCTGCACGATCTTTGTCCGGGGGAAACCTGCAAAAGTTTGTTATCGGGCGCGAGGTTTTGCAACGTCCTGTGGCATTGGTGGTAAACCAGCCAACCTGGGGGGTGGATGCATCTGCCGCGGCCGATATCAGGCAGGCATTACTGGACCTGGCGGTCGGAGGTACGGCGGTGATCTGTATCAGTCAGGATCTTGATGAACTTATGGAAATTTCCGATCGGTTCGCGGCCC
>JGI24723J26617_10003366_pt1 | contig 11666 bp, 29 predicted proteins | sample Cruoilmetagenom6_FD_26617 | JGI IMG/M metagenome (IMG submission 26617) | reverse complement strand
AAACCTATGATCACCAATGAGAGTATTGAGGTTGAATCAAAAGGTGTAGACCAAGTAATGATGGATAACTACGCCAATTTCTTTATGTGTTCTAATTACAAAGACGCTATTCCTATTACTGTCGATACTCGCCGCTATTGCATTCTATACTCTGGTCAACAGTGTAAGAACGACAAGATCAGAGATGGACTAACCAATCAGTACTTGAGCCAATTTTTTAAATGGCTTGAATTTGATAACGGATTTGCGATTGTACATGATTTTCTATTTAATTTTAAAATACCGGAAATTTACGATCCCTCCACAGGGATTGAAGCGCCAACTACTAGTAGTAGTACCGAGGCTGTGGCTATGAGTTTAGGGCCGATAGAGCAAGAAATATTCGCAGCAATTGAAGAAGGTAGACCCGGTTTCAAATACGGTTGGATATCATCAATAGCACTTAAAACCCTAATCGATAATATGAGGGGCTATACTCCACCTCGTAACAAATGGGCGGAAATTGTTAGCCGTATTGGATACGTTCATCATCCTGCGCTTACTAAAGGTATCCCTAACCGGCCGGTCATCACTGCAACTGATGCGGGACGAAGACCATCATTATATTGTAATTCTGATATTGTGGATCGTACTAATGGTATGTCTCAAGAGGATATAACGAGTTACTACGAACAGTGTCAGATTAGCTAAAAAAAAAGCCTCAATAAAGAGGCTCTTCTAACGTCACTGTCTTTGGGTATGGGGGAAACCAAAACTAAAGAAGTTAACAACTTCATTGTATCAGCACTTACCCCCTTACACAATACCTAAGTCTTTCCTGATTAATTCAATCCTCATAGCATTGTACTGCCATTTATCCAAACATTTAGGCGGGTTCTTATCATTCTTACCCCACTGAAAGCCACAACGATTGCAAGTGTGACTACCATCGCTCTCGGTTCTGGATTTACAGTTTTGAGTGGTCACGGGCTAAGTCCTCTAGTTCCTTAAGCCATTCCGGTTCAATAAGTCTACCAGCATCAATGTAGCTTTGGATCTCGTCCAGTAGTGACATGCAACGTTTATGGACGTGCTGCTTGCGAGATGGTAATTGTGATGGAGTAGGTATAGGTGATGGTACTCCGGGTGGTGCGGGTGGTGGTCCTGGTAATATCACTGGGTGACTTGGTATATCGATCATTAAGATGTTCGGCGCGTGCTGCCATTTGTCTAAGTCCTTATTAAATATTACTTCTAGATTACATGTCTCACAATACTGTGGTGGCACTGGTGGTGTTGGTGCTACGGCAATATGGTCATATGTAAACGGGCCGTCGTTACTGTGGGTCCACATTTTAGCATCAGGCCCACGAGCGTAATCGTTTATTAGCTCGATTGGTTCGTTACATTGTTTACATCTCATCGCTTTGGTCCTCTAATATTTTAATAATGTTACACGTGAGAAGCGCGAAAACTAGCGCCCATATATCTATAAAATTTACTATTAGTTGCGTTTCGGTCATTTCTGGATTGCTAAACCTGAGGTAAAAGATGGCAATCACCATGACTATCAATGACAAGATGTTAAGTTTCATTTAATCTGAACCCCCAGTAAATGCAGCACCCCACGCCGCAGCGAGTGTAATTGCAATGGGTAGCTTGCTAAACCCTGATGAATTACTTGTATTAGTTATTGATTCATACTTAGGCTTTGTAGTTGACTTAACGCTTTCATACTTACGAAATTTGGATTTGGCCATTTTGTTACGCGGTTTACTCTTTGCCATCACAAATAATTTATTATTGATTATTTCATCATCAAGAGACTCTATGACTTCATATTCCTCAGCAGTCATTTGAAATTTAGAGCCGCTAAATGTGGTAATTATATAACTATTTATATGGGGATGTAGTCGACGGTTTGAACTAGACATGGTATACCCTCGTCATCACACTTGATCATTTTGTTTGCTCCATTAGGCTAAGTTATGGTCATCATAGTGCAACAGTTGCGCAGTGTCAACGCTTAATTACTCCAAATTTTTCAAAGATTATTTCAAAGTCAAGCTCACGGTCGCCCATGTAGGTGATCATAGAGCCCTTGGGTGCTCCACGCTGTGGCATGCCGTCAGCTTGGATGTAGTGTGACCTTGGCGAGCAGAAGCAAGTCGGAAATGCTAGTAATTTTTGAGCCCATGCCTCACTGGTATTGGCGAACGTGATGCACATCAGCTGCTTGACGTTGAAATTAGCATATTGATTGATAGCATAATCAATGTATTCCTCGTTACTTGGTTTGTCAGTGTCGATACAGTGGCCACGGTCTTTGCACTTCTTTTTTACACATTTAGGCTTGCAGGCAAGCTCGCCACGGCTGAATGGGTGATTCATCCACACGTTGCCGTACCATTGCTGCTTTAAGCCGTTATCCTCCTTGGTGAATATGTTAGTGGCCCCTACAAATAAATTGGCCACAGGGTGCGAGAATGGGTCAAGATCAATAGACCCCATTAATTCACGAGCAGCACTAGTAAACTTTGGGTCGGTATAGTACTCGACATTACCGCTATCTTGATTGATGAGTTGCGAGTTATTCATTGGCCGCAAATCTTGAGACCATCCAATAGTTAGCCATACCTACCCCCTTAGTGCTTGACGTACTGCCAGTACTGATGGTTTGACGGCATATTTAGCTCGTTCCGAGATTAATAGTGCTTGCTTTTCAGCTCGCTCGATTGCTTTTTTGTTACTCTTGCTCATGGTCTCACCCTTGTTAATGCTAATTGATATAGTTCGTGGTCATAGTCAAAGCTGCCCAGTCTGATGACGTGCGAGAACTCCACCCCTCTGGTGTGCTCGTGCCTGTTAATGTAGACAAACTGTTCTCGGTCATCAGGGTGGATATACATTGATTGCCACTGCCTAAAGGTGTACCGGTGATCAGCTAATACCGCTATTTTCATCGTCATATTTTTCACCTAGTTTATAAAGTTTTTGACCGAAAGTGGTTAGCGGATAGTTAGCCCTATTACCATTTTGGTAAAATTCAACGGCTAATGCTCGCAGTTCTTCCAGCTCAGAGGTGTCCACCTCGTCGCTATTCGCTATTGCCTGCTTAAAATCTGCTATATTCTCAAAGTCATTCTCACTAGAGCAATGTGGGCAATTTTCATTCCACCACTCAAGCCCAATGGTTGCAGTCTGTAGTGCAACTCGCAAATTAAAAACCATAGATTTTAGTACTGTCTCTCTCATCGCTGTCTACCTTTAAAGTTGTTTTGAAATTTAACCCAGCTTTTCTGCTTGAGCTTTTTCTCGTCAGTGGTTGCGGTCGCTACTTCTAAGCTCTCTAACTCATTAATACTGGCGAACTTTACGCGACCATTGATAGCAACGCTAAGTTGTTTCACAGCCCCCACAACTTCGATACCCGCCTCTCTTAATTTAACAATAGTTGCGTTTATCTCTGCTGCTCGAGACTTACCCACGCACCGAGGTGCCATCGTGATTTTAATTTTAGTCATTAGTGGCCCCTTGGGTGCAGGTCACCGATGATCACTGTGACATTATCGAGGAAAATTTTAGTTTGTATTTCGTTACGTTCTTCAGTGAGCATGTGACAAGCGGTTCTAAGTGCAGTTGTAACAAGTGATTCTTGAGTGAGTAGCATTCCACACAAAAATTCATATTGCAGGTCACTAAGTGGATCACCAGCATTACCCATTGTTGCCGCAAGTTTGGCTAGCATTTCATTAGCGTTCATTAGCGTTAGCCTTACAAATTTCAGCGATAGTTTCTAGTCGGTCTTGCTTTCGACGTTCCTTAGATTTGTCTCTAGTTGCCTTTCGACGTTCCTGTATGCGTCGGTCTTCGCTCTGACTCATTACCCATTTCAGCTCTGCTGCGGCTGCTGTATCACCAAGTTTTGCGGCCTCCCTCAGTTCCTTAATTAGGTCTATATCAGCCATTAAAGACTCACCAAAAATACTATTCATGTTAAAGTTTTCCATTTCTCGTTGATTTAACCCGACTATAGTGCAATGGTTGCGTAGTGTCAACTAATAAAACACAGCTGGTTGTAAATAATCGTAAGCCAGGCTCGGGTCAATTTTTTTGACAAAAGGTCTCATATCATCAAGTAATTTCTTAGTGCATCGATACCGATGGTCACCGACGATACTTTTACCAATGGTTCGGTAGATAGTTCTAAGCTCATCATCATTATTAATGACTATTCGAGTGCGAAACCGCTGCAAGAGCTCGTCTAGTTGTGGCTCGCATAATGCAATATGGTCTAGATAGTCTGATGATGCTTTAATTTTAATAGGGTACATTTTAATTAATTCTTGTTATTTGAAGGAAAGGCCCCTAATTAGGAGGCCTTCTTAAGTGTTATTAATATTTACCTGTAAAAAGTCAGTGATGCAAAGTCACCAGACGGACGACAACCCCGATCGCCCTCACAAATTTTGCAATTTTTACCGTCTTTATCACAAAATTTACCTTTCGGTTCTTTTGGTCTACCCTCATTGATAACATTAAATACGCCTGGAATGGTGCTAGATACGCTAATGCTAGTGTTCACACTTGCCTGAACGGGCATGATAAACACCATGAACAAAGCGATAATAATCAAAGTGGCTAATTTTCTAAACATAGTTTTCTCCTAATTTGCCGTCAGAATCCGGTGACGACTTCCGGTTGTTGTTTGTTAATATCTCGTACTCTGTAGAATCTTTGCAATAGCACAGAGTGTTTGATGTGCTGCCTCTTCCGTTTTAAAGAAATTTCCTTGATTGAAATGATTCATGTCTACAGGATCGTCATCGAAAGGCATATCCATTACATCATGGCTGCTAAATATCCAATATTTATCACCAATTTTAGGTTTTTCGCTCATTGGCGCTATACACTCAATACCGTTGATAGTGTATGTTTTAGACTCTATTGAGTAGTTTTCTGCTGCATCGTTAAATGTGAAATATTCAAAACTATTGTCCGAACTAGTTACCTTTTCACCCCTGCCGAATGCCTTCATAAATTCAATGCACTCAGGATTGAATCGTGGAAAGATTACTTTCACTTCATCACCATCAAGTACGCTTAGTACTCTTGCTTGTTCTCTGTTCATTTTTTATTCTTTATGGTTGGTTAGTAGTTTTTCGAAAGAATTAACCACTTGTTTCATTAGCTCGAATTGTATTTTAGCCTCAAACCTTATTGAGTTGCACACCTCACTAGTAGTCGCTGTTTTATATTCGTCCCGAACTGCTTTGAATTTATGAAAGAGTAAAAGCGCATCTTCCTTGGGTATCGACTCAGCTAGCTTAGCCTCGAGATACTCCTCCCTTTCCATCTGTACGCTGATATATATTATTTGCGCTAAAATGTCTTTTTTAGAGGCCCTTAGCTTTTTCTCTAGCTCGTTGATTCTGGCACTGTTGTCTGTAAATGTGTCATGTTCACTCATAATTTAAAATCCCTACAGTTGGTGCACTGACCTTTCCTGTTCAGTTCGTGGTCGTGATATTCATTTTCACAATTAACACAATGTTTTAGTTCGTAACGACCTTTGAATGATGCACGTCTACGAGAGCGTAGGTAGTTTGGCTTAAGGTTACTCACTGGTCCAGCCCTCGACCTCCTCCCAGTTGATCATATTTAATATCTGGTCATTAGCTGGTATGCTATCACCTACAATTACAAAGCTGTCATCAGCTTTGATTAGAACTAAATCATGAGGGTTAGAGTTGTTTGAATAAGTTACCATTGTAGTCATTTTTGTTTGCTCGTTGCGTTTAAGTTGAATCCACTATAGTGCAACTGCTGCATACTGTCAACAACTAATTTCTAGCCTGTTCACATCAGATTCTAACTCTTTAATTCTATCGTGCAGTTCCTCGATGACTTCTATTAGATCACTAGTTCCTATCGGTTCCAACTCACTACACACATGACATTTACAACACGTATAGAATCCCTCAATCTTTTCATCTAGGCCGACGGGTTGCTCATTTTCACAATGTGCACATGTAGTTTTCATAGTGTTATTATCTCCAAGGTTTCAAGAGCTCCACGGTGGAACTCTGTGGCTATTCTCGCGTCATAGCATGACTGAATGTAGCCCATGATATTCACGAGGTTTAGTCGCTGCTCGACGCACCTGATTGCCCATTCTTGCCCGTGTTCATACATCTTGATACTACCTCTAGTTTGTAAAGAATATTCACCAACAATATATTAACTAATACCTCATGATACTCAAGATTGGGGCTTGTAATGGCGCTACCCAATGCTACCAGGTTAGCAATCAAATATAGTATTATGGTGTTTTTCATGACCTATTCCTTATGGTTGGTTAGAGTTGTTTGTGTATCGACGTTCTGATAGTTTCAACACACTCAAACCAATGATTCCTTTCGCCCCCTAGCGGCAAGCTTTTAGCGTAAATCATTACTTTAGAACAGGCGTTATCAATAGAATCAAATGCTTCTTTTTTTTAAGTTTTCTAATTCTTTGTTACTCATATTATTTATTCCTTATGGTTAAACTAAAAGTATTGGTCGTTAATGATTGGAAACATAGCCAGGGTCTTTGCAGTCGCCGTACCAACGTAATAACCAACAGTCTTTGGTTTTACATTTCCACATTTTCCCGACATACACCCCTGACGGCATAGAGTTTGAATATTCATATAATTTAGAAAGAGACTGTATACTCATTAGTGCGTGGTTATCGTCTATTTCGATTTCGGAAAGTTTAGGTTGGTCCCAGTAAGCGCCTAACGGGTCTGTCATTTCAGGTACTGCTTTCATTATCTATTCTTTATGGTTGGCTAGCATCTCAATTTCACATCGTTATTAGGTGAGTGAGTTTGATTTAAAACGTTAGGCTTAGCAGTTGTTTGCTTTTCCCTCAATGGATCAATTTCATGTACAAAAACAAGATTAAGATGATTTTTTACAATCTCAACTTGCTCCTGTGTTAATTCTTTTTTACCACTTATTTCAAAATAACCCTGTAACCAAAAACAAAAATCTATAGTGTTCATAATCTATTCCTTATGGTTGGTTAAAATATCCTGAGCAACTAACACAGGGCAATCTAACGAGTGTTTGAAATTTTCCTTTTTTTGGCTCCGAGGCTTCAATCCATCGTCACACCAATTACAAATGTAACCATCATACGGGTACATTGCATCGTCCCACATAATACAATTATGAATCATGGCACCAGCAATCATGATAACGTCCTCTTTTTTGAAATCACTCATAATCTATTCCTTATGGTTGGATAGTAGCTTTTCTAGGTCGCATAAAACACCTGTCAAAACCGCGTTATACCCCTCGTCAAGGCAATCTTTCATTAGCTCTGCGTAAACGTTTTGGAGTATCTCAATATCCTTCTTAGGTATTGACTCAGCTAGCTTGGCATTCCTTCCTCCTAAAGACTTTTCGCATGATTTAAGCAACGCTTGTTTATGATCTAAGTCAATTTCAAGAAGACCGTAGTCGAGCTTTAAACTCTCTAATTGCTTCTCTAGCTCACTAACCCTTTTCTCGAACTGGTTAGACGTGGCCTCCCATAAAGTGGCTGAACCTTTATACGCGAACAAATCCTTATCTAGCTCGTTGATTCTTTCTTTGTCAGTCATGCGTCTAGTTATCTCGCCACCGCCGTTTAAGCTTAAATTATCATTCATATCTATTCCTTATGGCTGGATAGACAAGCCTCTCGCCTATCATGTAAATTATTTAGTTTTTCAGTACCCATCTTTAGCCGATACTCATAATCTCTTTTTAGGTCAGGATAGCAACAGCTAAAATCTAAAGTACATTCATCATTTCTATGCTCTGATTTTCCATTTATCCATAATAGAGTTTGCTCTATGCAATTATCGATATAACCAAGTTGTTTATATGCTGGTGCTAACTTGTAACCCATCTATCTATTCCTTATGGTTGGTTAATCTAATCCTGTATCTGGCTCCGCATCCCTAACCGCTTTAGCCATTTTCTCAAACGTTTTAGCTAAGGACTCTCGACGGCTAGGTGATTTAGGTAGCCAAAAAGTAACGGCGCTTCTGTCGTCGTCTTCCGGCGGGTGATGCAACCTTTCAGACGAATGTAATACCACTTGTACCGCAGGGTAAATAATCCCCGTATTACTTTTTTATTGAAACTTATAACCTCTTCCGTTATTTCTTGGCTGTATACATTGATTCTCATCATTTATTCCTTATCGTTGGTTAAAACCGCGCCACAATCGGCACAGCACATTTTTTTAGTAAAGCCTTGTCGGTGCTTACCTTTGCATTCGTCAGCCCACGAGACAAGCTTAGGCTTTGTTTTTAGGTGTTTGCATTGCATAGTAGTGTTTACCTTCGAACCAAGGAGCATTCCAGTCTCTGGCTTGAACAATTCTAAGCCTCGTCAGGATATCGATCTTTTGTACCATCTGCTCGAGTTGTTGTTTGTATGAGCTATTCATAAGCTACAGCCGTTAAGTTAATACCGGTGATACTACTAGAATCATCAAAAGTTGTGCCAAAGCAGCGACGACCAATGATATGTAATCTACGCTCGCGACTCAGTTGCTGTAGCAAGTCAAACTTAATTTTGTTGTGAATACTAGTCACACCCTTGGTGCTGGTTCGGGTAAAGTATCGAACCTGATAGGAGCCATTTTTTTTAATGGCAGCCAATATGATACGACGATACTTAACATCCATGCTATTTTTCACAGGTCCCTCACCCATGTAATGCAATCAGAAGCCATAGCAGGACCTGACCCGTTAGTATTCCAGTAAAACATGTTGCGCTTGACGAAGTAGCTAGCGAGAGTGACTTTACCCTTGTAGATTACAAAGCATTCTTGCGATCCGATGGTCATTACACCTTTTACCCAGTATTCCATCTTAAGCCATCCGGTTTGGGATGCTAGGATCTGCATTTCTTTAAGCTGGTATAATTGGTCGATAGTGCTTTGAAATACCTTAGCCTCTCGATGCTGCTCAGGCTTCAAATTTTCTATGATTTTTTCAAGTACAGTAATATTATCTTCTACTAATCGCATTGTGGTTTCCCCTACTTCTTAAATGGTGTAGTCATTATAGTGCAACTGTTGCATACTGTCAATAACTACTTTTTAAATACTGGTAATTCTTCTAGTTCTAAATATTTGTCTGTAAGTTTTTCGACTGTCGTGTAATTTCTATAGAGCGTTCGAGGCAGCTTTGAGTATTCACCGTTAATTTTATTGCCTCCTACGTGTCCGTATTCCTTTTCAAGCATGTCTGGAAATTCAAAAATACCTGGGTCATTATCCATGATGGTAAGTAGCTTTTTCTCGCACTTTTTGAAGCACCAAGCGCAGTTACCTTGGTAATCTTCAATACCTAAATCGAACGTCATCGACTTCCAATAATCCCTGATCATTTGTTGTGTCATAGGCACATGGTCTGCCAAAGGATAGAATTTATTTTGCCAATTTTTATTACGATTGAGCCGCTTGGGTTCGTCACCACGGATACCGATAGCTGTGTGGTAGGTGCCTTTTTCCCACCCGATGACCTTCTGTACGTAATGGTGAATAGGGTTCTCTTTAAGCTCTCGCGAGCAGTGTGGGTATGCTTTATTTGGCACCCCATATTTTTTGACCACATCAAGGTATGGGCCATCAAACCTACTACTCCTTGTAGCGCTCTCGTAATCAACCAGCTCTGATGTGGAAGCAATCCGACCAGCCCAGACACACGCCTCAACCCATGCTGTATTGAGTTTGAAGTATTGGTCCACCTCGTCCATAAATTCTAAAGTCTCGTCCATCTCTTGCCCAGTATTAGCAAATACGAATCGAACGTCATAGATTGCGGAGTCATAGTATTGCTTTGCCCAACCAGCCATGAAGCAAGAACTACGACCACCACTGACAGTGATGAGTATTTTTTCTCGCGGTAGTTCGTCGACACTAATACCAGTTATACTACAAGCTTGGGATGCAATCTCTAACGTTTCACTTATGGGCTTGTCACTACAGTCCTCGTAATGTCGAACCCTATAGACAAAATTGCCCATACTCGTGATTTCGTAATTTCCGACTAGCATTGCTTAGCCTCTCGATAAATTTGCTTGATGGCCTCTATGGTGTGGTCTCTCGCGTCGTAAGTTAGGTCAACCCAGTACTCGCCAGTGTCGTCGCCACCGTCACATATCATTAGTTCCTCAGTGGCCTGCATCTTGGCTGCTACTCTTTCAATCTTATCAGCTTCAGCGGTAGTTCCTTGGATGTTTGCTAAGCCCTTACTGATTACTAATTTCATTTTCATTTGCTCTTTGCGTTTAAGTTGTACCTATTGTAGTGCAATGGTTGCATACTGTCAAGTAAAAAAAAGCCCTAAATTCATGGGGGCGAATTAGGGGCTTTTCTGGGTTTGCATCATCTCTGCGGGTGTCATAATAAACCAAGGCTTTTACATTTGTCAATAAACAGCTGTTCATGCTGGTTTGGGTCATTAATAAAATAGAACTCCCGCAAGTTATCATCAATAGCAATGGGCGGAATATCATCTAGTATTGGCCACGGTCTGCCAGGTGGCATGAAGTTATCACGCTCGTACTTTAGACAGCATAGGTCCGCATAAGTGATCCAATTCTTACCCGTCTTACGGGAGACCTTGAAGCGGTTGTAAATTTTACCATCGATATTGACAGTCATTTGCTCAAGGTCTCTAAGGTATGGCTTGATAGGGCTAGCGATATCACCGAGATATGCCTCATGAGCATCATGAAGTATCGCCCATCGCTGCATATTCTCATCATAGCCCATCATTTGGATGAGCCCTAGAACCATCACAGAATGTAATGCAACACTGCAATTAGCGCTTGCGTGGCCATTAAATCGACGAATGCGAGCAAGACTAAAGGCGATGTCCTCAATATACACATCCTCCCAATTAATGTTTTTAAATGAGAACTCATGCCCATGATGAGTGAGTATCCAATGTGCCATTTCAAAAATGCTCTTCGTTGTCAAATTCTGCAATGGTGCTAAGAGCATCTGCAAGCTGCTTTTGAGTGTGTGCCAATTGTCGCTCGAGGTGTGCTGAATAGAAGCCGTGACGTTGGTCAAGCCTGTGCAAATATTCTGGGTTATCCCCCCTCATTGCATTATTGTACAAGTCGGCTATCACATCCCAATCTTGATTACTATGCCCACCGGGATATCCTCGGTCTATTGAATGTTGCTTTATTGACTCGCCCGTTTGGAACTCTCGGCGCATGCCGGTGACTTGTATTGATACTGATATGTTATTGCTCATCTTGTAGCCTCGCTTGATTTTTAAAAGTGTGTATATCCTTGCTGGCAATAATTACCCGGCCATCGGGCATGAAGACCTCAAATTGTACATAGCGGTCCTGAGTACTGAGTACTTTATAATACTTGCATTGGTCACTCATATAAGGGTTTTTAGGACATTCCACCCATGTTTGACCAGCTAATGGTATTTGATGCTCGTCAATATATTCGTTTATTGCTACAGCAATCACACCAATACCAATTACTATCCACATAAGCTTGTCTAACAGTTTACCTACAGGGATTATGTGTATGCACTCAGTTGTAGGGGGTTCGTTACTCATTATCCACCTCGTAGCTATAGGTTATGTCAGTGACTAGTCCCCTAC
>JGI24723J26617_10003363_pt1 | contig 11672 bp, 11 predicted proteins | sample Cruoilmetagenom6_FD_26617 | JGI IMG/M metagenome (IMG submission 26617) | reverse complement strand
GTAGTGGCTTTCTTAATGGAGCACGAACATTTTACGTATCCCGAAGCAATCAAATACTTAGCAAAAAAGTACGGTATTGAGATCGAGGAAACCGAACAGAGCAATGAGGAGAAGGCCGCGGCCGACGAGCGTGAAAGCTTGTATTTGGTTAGTGAATATGCGAAAACATATTTTCATAATACTTTACTGAAAACCGAGCAGGGGAAAGCTATCGGTCTTTCTTACTTTAAAGAACGCGGATTTACTGACGAGACCATTAAAAAGTTTGAACTGGGATATTCACCCGACCAATGGGATGCATTTACCAGTGAAGCCATCAAAAAAGGATATAAGCTCGAATTTTTAGAAAAAACCGGGCTTACTATAGTCAAAGAGGAAAAGCAGTTCGATCGTTTTAAAGGAAGGGTCATGTTTCCTATTTTGAGCATGAGTGGCAGAACACTAGGTTTTGGCGGTCGTATCTTGACAAGCGATAAGAAAGCGGCGAAGTACCTTAATTCGCCCGAAAGTGATATTTACCATAAGAGTAAAGTACTCTACGGGATCTATACAGCTAAGCAGAGTATTGCTAAGGAAGACAATTGCTATTTGGTAGAAGGTTACACCGATGTGATCCAAATGTATCAGGCTGGGATCCACAACGTGGTTTCTTCATCAGGAACAGCGCTTACGCCAGATCAAATTCGATTGATCAATAGGCTTACACAAAATATTACGGTACTATTTGATGGAGATGCCGCCGGACTTCGTGCTTCTTTGCGCGGTGTTGACCTTATTCTGGAACAAGGGATGAATGTAAAGATCTGTACATTTCCGCAGGGCGAAGATCCAGATAGTTTTGCGCGTAATAATTCGCTTGAAGATCTTACCTTATATCTGGAAGAGCAATCGCAAGATTTTATTTCATTCAAAGCTTCTTTGTTGGCTTCGGAAGCGAAAGCAGATCCTATTAAGAAGGCAGATACTATTCGTGATATGGTAGTGAGCATTTCTAAAATTCCAGACGTGATCAAGCGTGAGGTTTATATCAAGGAATGTTCTCGCATTATGGATATTAGCGAGCAAGTATTGTTTAATACGCTTGCCCAGATTCTTCAAAAAGACCAAAGAGAAAGTTCAAAAAAAACGGCCACTTCAAAACCAATGGAGGTGGTTCCGCAGCAAAAGGAAACNGTAAAAAAGGTTGATGTTCAGTTTGAATTGGAACGAAAGATCATCGAGTTATTGTTGCTCTATGGAAATAAAGAAGCTGAATTCGAAGACCTGATCTTAGAAGCCAATGAAGATGGGGATATTGCTTTTAAACCCGAAATTGTTACGTCGAAAGTATTTGAGAAAATTTTTCTAGACCTTCAAGACGACGAGATCGAGTTTGCAAATGAAGCGTTTAAGGCACTTTATTTTGATATTATCACAAAGCTCAATCAAGAGCAGGAATTTCAGCTAGATACGTTTATTAATGAACTTCAACCTGAGAAAGCTTCGGCAGTAACGCATATTTTAATGGATGAAGAGCGTTATTCCTTGCACGATTGGGAGCGTAACGAGATCTTCGTAAAGGCGAAAGAGGTGTCTGTGTCTCAAGTGGTAAGCGAAACCATTTTAAACCTTCGTAGACAATTAGTATCNCAAAAAATTGGGGAGCTTTCGGAAGCGATGAAAACATTAGAAACTTCAGAAAAAGAAAATAGCCTACAAGATATTGTAGACTATATAACATTAAAGAAAGTACTTTCAGAAAAACTGAGACGTGTACTCTAGCTAAATTGGAACATGCGCGACTGATGAATCAAATCAGCGAGGTTATCCACTTTTAATTTTTTCAATAAACGAGTTTTATAAGTACTAACTGTTTTCTCATTAATATCAAGTGCGTTCGCAATGTCTTTGTTGCGTTTTCCACTTGACAATAGGTTAAGTACTTCTATTTCTCTTGATGATAATTTTTTATAACGACTTATCGCACTAGATTCACCTACATTTCTGCTGGTAAATGTTGAGGTTAACTCTTCATTTAAGAAGATGCCACCTTTAGCGATTTGTTTTAATGCTTTTAAGAACATTTTGGTTGATGCTGTTTTGGGAACATATCCTGCTGCTCCAGATTTTATAGATCGAAGGGCGTAAATCTCTTCAGGATGCGTAGAAAAGATAAGTACTCTCGTTTCAGGAAATTCTGTCTTTATACTTCTAAGCGCGTTGATACCGTTGATATTTGGCATATCAATTTCCATGATCAAAATATCGGGTTTATCGTTGCGAAGGCTTTCGTACAATTCTTCTTTATTACTGGCTTTCCCAACAATAGAAAAATTATTGTTCTTTTTCAGCATACAAGCAACGCCTTTGCGCGTAACGGGGTGGTGGTCTGCAATGACTAATTTCTTCATTCTTCGTTATTTCATTTTCGGATGAACATACATCCTAATAAAAACATGAGGTTTTGTAATATAAATACTACAAATCAAAACTATAAAAAAGAAAGGTGCTGTAGGAGAAATTTCGTCCAAATCCTAGAATACTCGTTAAAGCACCTAAACTTTTAGTTTTAGAGGGATTTCACACACGGGTATCGGGTTCATTTTATGCTGATTGGCACGGTTTANACGACTATAAAGTTCAAAAACTACTTTTTGTCTANCAGTGAAATCGGTTAAAGTACTCCCNTCAGCNTTTTTGATCATCGCCCATTCCAATTCGTCGTAGCTCGCTCCAATTTGGTCTTCATCGGTTCTGCTATCGCCAAAAAGACCATCTGTTGGGGCTGCGCTCATTATCGCTTTAGGGACACCAATAAAAGAGCCTACCTTATAGACCTCACTTTTCATAAGATCGGCTATCGGACTCAAATCAACACCGCCATCGCCGTATTTCGTATAGAAACCCACACCAAAGTCTTCTACCTTGTTACCTGTCCCACACACCAAATAGCGATGAAGCCCTGCAAAATAATATAAGGTGGTCATTCGTAATCGTGCACGCGTATTGGCTAGCGAAAGATCTAAAAAGGTGTCGTTTTCTGTAAAAGGTGCCTCAGTTTTGAATGATTCAAATACGGGTGTAAGGTCTACACGGACNTCGCTTACATTGGCAAAACGTTTTTTTAATTGNGAAATATGATCTTGTGCACGAGTTACTTGACTTACNGCTTGATGAATGGGCATTTCAACACAAAGNGTTCGCAAGCCTGTCATAGCACATAAAGTTGAGGTAACTGCCGAATCAATTCCGCCACTAACGCCAATGACAAAACCATCCATTTTTGCCGTGGTTGCATAATCTTTTAACCAATTTACAATGTGTTGGGTGACTTTTTCGGTTTGCATGCTATTCTATTTGAAGGTTATTGCTGTGTAATAACAGCGCTTTGATTGTGTTAAAAAAGAAAGGATAAATGTACCTTTGCACAACAAATGTAAGTGAAAAGCGATAATTAGTAAAGCCAATTTACATTAAACAGTTGTGAAATTTAGTATGATAAAAAGAATCCTTTTAGTAGTATTTGCCGCAATGCTTTTGGCTTGTGACAACGATAGTAAAATTGAAAGTGAGATCGCTGAGATTCCAATGGAAGTAAAGATCATGCGTTTTGATCGTGAATTTGCACAGGCGTCACCAGAAAATTTAGCCAAGTTAAANGCGAAATATCCGCTCTTCTTTCCNAAACAGTTTCATGATAGCATTTGGTTGGGACGAATGACCGACTCACTTCAACAAGAATTAGATGGTGCCGTGGCAGCAGAATTTCCTTCCGAAGAAAAGTTGGAAGCGGAGCTGCTAGGTCTTTTCCAGCATATAAAATATTACTTTCCAGAATTTAAGGCACCTACGGTGGTGACTACAACCAGCGACGTAGATTATCAAAATAAAGCCATTGTTGCCGATACTTTATTGGTATTATCACTAGATACATATTTGGGCGCTGAACATCCGTTTTACGAAGGTATTCAGCGATATATTGCAGCAAATTTAAAGGCTTCTCAACTTCCTCAGGATGTAGCTCAGGCCTATGCCAGACAGTTAATAACAAGACCCCGTGCAAGAACACTTTTGGCTCAAATGGTGTACTACGGAAAAGAACTTTATCTTAAAGATAAGTGGTTGCCAGAAACAACAGATGCAGAAAAAATTGGGTATTCTGAAGCGCAAATGACATGGGCTTTGGAGAATGAGGAATATATGTGGCGGTATTTTGTGGAACGCGAACTACTCTATAGTACCGATGCAAAATTATCTGCGCGTTTTATTGTACCNGCGCCTTTCTCAAAATTTTATTTAGAAATAGACAACGAATCACCCGGAATGGTTGGGCNGTATTTAGGTTGGCAAATTGTGCGCGCATACATGGAAAAGAATCCAGTAAGTGTAAAACAATTGATGATCACCGACGCCGAGACCATTTTTAAAGGATCAAATTATAAACCGAAGAAGAAATAATGGCAACACAGCACAAATCTAAAATTGCAATAGACGTATTATTAGACGAAAATAAAGTACCTGAAAAACTACATTGGACGGCNGAAGATGGAGGTGTTAGCCATGAAGAAGCGAAGGCTATTTTCCTTTCNGTTTGGGATCATAANACGAAGGAGTCGCTTCGTATTGATCTTTGGACAAAAGAGATGCCTTTAGATGAAATGAAAATATTCTTTCATCAAACACTCTCAGCCATGGCCGATACTTTTGAACGCGCGACAAACGATGAGAAAATGAGCGCAACCATGCGTGATTTTTGTGATTATTTTGCAGAGAAATTGGAGCTAAAGCGCGAGTAAGTGGCATCGCCAGTGCGCCTTATATTTGTTTACAATGCTAATTCGGGAAATCTTTCCGGGCTTCGCGATACACTTCATAAAGTGATTTCTCCAAAATCCTATGAATGTCAATTGTGTGCGTTAACCTACGGACTTGTATCTGAAAAAAAGGCGTGGAAAGCGTTTAGAAAGACTTCGGAAGTGCACATGGTCTTTCTTCATAAAGATGAATTTCGAAAGCAGTATCGCTCTAAATGGCTTCGGAAATATGATTTTCCGGTCATTCTTTCCGAAGAAGATAGCGGACTCGAAATNTTTATGAATTCCGAAGAAATAGCGGCGATGAAAAGTCTTTCAGTATTTATTCAGCAATTAAAACAAAAGCTCAACTAGCTAATTTTCGTGCTGGTTAGATCGTTGTTGATCTCNTCAATATAATGGAGCACGTCGTCACGTCCGTCGCTATTGCTAGCCGAAGTAACAAAGTACTGTGGCATTTCTTCCCAGGTTTCCAACATCTTTTGTTCGTAAGCTTCTAAATTGCGCTTTAAAGCGTTTGGTTTTAGCTTGTCTGATTTCGTAAAAACAATGGAAAACGGAATTTGATTTTCGCCCAAATATTGCATAAAATCTAAATCGATCGGTTGCGGCTCATGGCGACAATCAACCAAAACAAAAGCGAGCACCAATTGGAGTCTTTTTTCAAAATAGTTCGTAATGAATTTTTGAAAGGTCTTTTTGGCTTTTTTGGAAACTCTCGCGTATCCATAACCTGGCAAATCAACTAAATGCCATTCATTATTGATNAAAAAGTGATTNATAAGTTGCGTTTTTCCCGGGCGACCACTTGTTTTCGCNAGGCTCTTACGCTCCATAAGCATATTTATGAGCGATGATTTCCCAACGTTTGAGCGTCCAATAAAGGCGTATTCAGGGAGCTTGCTTTTTGGGCATTTGTCTACTTCGCTGTTGCTCATGACAAATTCGGCCGACTTAATTTTCAAAATGATAGTCTTTTAATGAGAAAAATATAGGGAGTTCTTTGGCGCTTTTGAAGTCTAAAGATCTCGTTTTTGTAACCAAGCGTAAAGTAATTCGTTGAATTGATCTGGATGCTCCATCATGGCAGCATGGCCACATTTATCGATCCAATACAAATCTGAATCAGGTAATTTTTCATGAAACTCCTCTGCTACTTTTGGTGGAGTAACATTATCGTTTTTACCCCAAATGATACAGGTTGGCGTATCCATCTTCGGAAGGTCTTTCCCCATATTATGACGAATAGCACTTTTGGCGATAGCAAGGGTACGGATTAATTTATTTCGGTCGTTTACAGTATCGTAAACATCATCTACAATTTCTTTGGTCGCAACCTTCGGATCGTAAAAAACATTTTCAGCTTTCTTTTGAATATAATCCCGATCGCCACGTTTAGGATAACTCTCGCCCATAGCGCTTTCGTAAAGGCCTGAACTCCCTGTTATCACTAAGGCCTGGATCTTCTCAGGATAGAGTTTGGTACAAAGTAAACCAATATGGCCACCCAATGAATTTCCCAATAAAATAACCTTTTCATATCCCGTGTGATTGATAAAATCATTCACGTATTTCGCGAAATTTTTCACATTGGTTTTTAGAATAGGCATGCTGTAAATAGGCAGCTCTGGGATGAGGATTTTATAGCCTCTTTCTGGGAAAAAATTGGCGACTCCGTCAAAGTTGCTTAAGCCTCCCATCAAGCCATGTAAAATGATGATAGGTGTGCCTTCGCCTATTTCGAGATAACTGAATTTACCTTCTTTTTTTAGTTGATTATTCATTGCAGGTGTTAGAATTACCGAAAACAAAAATACACTTTTTTTCATGAAACAACTCAGCTATTTCCATCACTTGTTCTAACTCCAGATCTGATTTGTTGACAAGATAGTAGCTTATTGAAAATCAAATATTTACACTTCTATACTGTGGTTGAATAACTTATAGGTGGTAAAACTTATCAACATTGTGGTAAAATGTGGGAAAAAGTGGTAAAAAGTATCTATATTTGAATCAATCAAGATGAATTAGGAAGATCCTCATGCTCAATCTAATAGGGACATACGAATGTAAAGCTGACGTCAAAGGACGGGTCATGGTGCCTACTGCTTTGAAAAAGCAATTGGCTCCAGTTGCCAGTTCTGGCTTTGTGATCAAGCGCGCAGTGTTTCAGCCGTGTCTTGAATTATATCCCATGGAAGAGTGGAATGCGCTTATGGCTAAGATGGGGCAGCTAAACCGTTTCAATAGAAAAAACAACGACTTTATCCGCAGGTTTACGGCGGGTGTTAAAACGGTTGAATTGGATGGTACTGGCCGATTGAATATTCCTAAAGATCTTGCTGCTTTTGCTGGAATAAGCAAAGAAATTGTGATCTCCACGGCAATCAATATTGTGGAGGTTTGGGATAAAGAAAAATATGAACAGGCCATTGATGATGCTGCCAGCGACTTCGCAGATTTGGCAGAAGAGGTAATGGGCGATGGAGATGCTACAAATGAAATATCATAATCCGGTTCTTTTAACCGAAACAGTTGACGGGTTAAACATCCATCCCAATGGGATCTACGTGGATGTCACTTTCGGCGGCGGCGGACATTCAAGAGAAATACTTAGTAGGCTTGGGGAGAACGGAAGGCTTATCGCTTTTGATCAAGATACNGACGCGCTTAAAAATGCACTTGACGATCCNCGTTTTTTACTGATCAATGAAAATTTTAGGTTTCTAAAGCGTTTTTTGCGTTTCCACGGAATCAATGAGGTAGATGGTATTTTAGGAGATTTCGGGGTTTCATCGCATCAGTTTGATGTTGCTGAGCGCGGATTTTCAACGCGGTTTGAGGCAGATCTCGACATGCGTATGGATCAAAANAGTCCGTTTTCGGCCTATGATGTAGTCAATAAATATGAAGAGCAACAGTTGCGATCTGTGTTGTTTCAATACGGAGAGTTGCGTGCTGCAGCCGGTATGGCCCGCGTGATCTTGGAGGCTAGAAAAGAAGGGCCTATTCGGTCAAGTGATCAGTTAAAAAAAGCATTGGGACGTTTTCTTCCGAAGCATCGTGAGAACAAAATTCTCGCTCAGATTTATCAGGCGATACGCATTGAAGTAAATCAAGAACTCGATGCACTCAAGGAGTTTTTGCTACAAACCGTAGAGGTTTTGAAGCCAGAAGGTAGACTGAGTTTGATAAGTTATCATTCGTTGGAAGATCGCTTGGTAAAGCGTTTCATGAAGAATGGTCTTTTTGAAGGAGAGCCGGAGAAGGATGTCTTCGGAAGAGTGGAAGTGCCGTTAAAGCCCGTTGGGAAGTTTATTATTCCTTCCGAAGAAGAAATAAAAGAAAATAACAGAGCTCGTAGTGCTAAGCTTCGGGTTGCTGAAAAATTAAAGAAGTAACCGTTGAAACAAGAGTTTTACAATATCATCAAAGGGAAGTTTCTAGTTAGTGATGACGCGCTAAAAAATTGGCGTTTTATCATTTTCCTTTCGGTTTTAGCACTAGTGATGATTGGAAGTTCGCATACAGCCGATAAAAAAGTACATCGCGTTGCAAAATTGAGTAACGATGTAAAAGAATTGAAAAGCGAATATTTAGATGTGAGAAAGCAGTTAATGCAGCTCAAAATGGAGAGTCGGATTTCAATAGCAATGGCTAAACGTGGGTTAATGCCTTCGGAAACACCACCGAAAAAAATAAAAATCATAGGAAAAAAGTAAGCTTTGGCAGTTGGAGAAAAAAACATATTGAACCGTTTGTATATTGTGGCTGGATGCATGTTCATCTTTGCTATTGCGATTGCGGTGAAGCTGGGCAATATTCAATTTGTTGAAGGCGACGCTTATCGCGAACTTGCTCTAAAGAATACGACCAAAAATTTTACCATTCCTGCCAATCGAGGTAATATCTATTCAGATGATGGAAGTCTTTTAGCAAGTTCAGTTCCAAAATATGATATTCGCTTTGATGCGGTTACCGTTTCTTCTGAAAATTTTAAAGAACAGCTCGTTCCTTTGTCGAAAGCCCTCAGTAAGAAATTTGGCAAACCTACTTCGTATTACCAAAATATTTTCCGAAAGGCACGCGCCAATAAGAATAGGTATTTGCTNGTAGCAAAAAATTTAGGCTATTCAGATTATATTCAGGTTAAGAATATGCCGCTCTTTAAAAAGGGTCCGTATAAAGGTGGGATCATTGTAGAGCAGCGAACAGTTCGTGAGCATCCTCTAGGGAAGATCGCTGAGCGTTTGGTGGGTAATGAAGACAATGAAAATCCGGGTTACTATGCCGTGGGGCTTGAAGGTGCTTTTCATACACAGTTGAACGGAAAAGAAGGGCATCGATTAAAGCAGAAAATTGCGAAGGGGCAGTGGAAACCTGTGTACGATGATAATGAGATCGAGCCGCAAGATGGTTACGATGTGATCTCTACCATCAATGTAAACATGCAGGATATTGCGCATCATGCCTTGTTAAAGCAATTGGAGTATTACGAGGCTGATCACGGTTGTGTGATCGTTATGGAAGTTGCTACGGGAGAAATAAAGGCTGTTTCTAATCTTGGAAAAGGGAAGCGTGGCGGTTATTATGAGCGTCTCAATTATGCGGTGGGTGAATCGTCTGAGCCTGGTTCTACCTTTAAGACGGTTGCTATGACCGTGGCATTGGAAGACAANAAAATCGACACATCAACGGTTGTAGATACTCAAAATGGGACTTTCCGTTTGTACGGTCGAAGTATCAATGATTCTGGTCGTGGTTATGGTGAAATATCTGCAGCACGTGCGCTGGAAGTTTCCTCAAATATTGGGATGGCGCGTTTAATTAACGATGCCTATAAAGATAATCCAAAACAGTTTACAGATAAAGTTAGAGGTTGGCATCTGAACGAAAAAATAGGAATTCCTATTAAAGGAGAAGGAAAACCAAATATTCCTCAAGACGGTGATCATAACTGGAGTAGAAATGCACTTCCTTCTATGGCGTATGGGTATAACTTACGCTTAACGCCTTTACAGATCTTGACGTTTTACAACGCTATTGCCAATGATGGGACTATGGTAAAGCCGCAATTTATCAAAGAAATACGCGCTTGGAATCAGACCATTGAGAAAATGGAAGTGGAAGTGATCGAAGATCAAATTGCTTCAAAAAGAACCATTAGTCAAGTACAAGATATTTTAAAAAATATTGTGAAGCGAGGAACGGGAAAGAGTTTGTATTCTGAGAATTTTTCCATGGCTGGTAAAACGGGTACCGCTCGAACGGAGTATGCCAATTTTGACCAATGGGTGAAAGATCGAAAATATGTGTCTTCGTTTGCTGGTTATTTTCCAGCAGAAAACCCAAAATACTCTTGTATTGTGGTAATCCACAAGCCAAGTACAAAAAAAGGATACTACGGAGCCGATGTGACAGGCCCTGTTTTTAAACGAATTGCACAAAAGATATTTACAGATTCACCATTGAAAACTGAGTTGAATGATATTGAAGTTAAAGATCCTGCATTGGTTTCAGACTACGTCAAATATTATGAAAATGCTCAAAAGCGCTTTCAGAAATTACCCAATTTGAAGGGTATGGCAGGAATGGACGCTGTGTCGCTTCTTGAAAACCTAGGGCTCAAAGTGCAAATTATAGGTAATGGAAGTGTTACGAGTCAGTCGATCCCTTCCGGAGAAAGCTTTAAAAAAGGACAAGAAATAATATTAAAACTATCGTGACGATACTAAAAGACATTTTGTACAAAGTGACCCTAGAGAAAATCGTGGGGAATACAGCAGTGGCCGTACGCGAAATTCATTTCGATAGCAGGCAGGTAGGTTTGGATGATGTTTTTGTGGCTGTAAGAGGTACCCAAAGTGATGGGCATTCCTTTATAAAAAAAGCGGTAGATCAGGGTGCGCTTGCCATTATTTGTGAAGAAATGCCAGACGAATTGGTCAATGGAATTACCTATGTGCAAGTGGCAAACAGTCAGCAGGCCTTAGCAATGATGGCTGCTAATTTCTACGGAAATCCTTCGGAAGAATTACAATTGGTGGGTGTTACCGGAACCAATGGCAAAACAACGATAGCGACACTATTGTTTAACCTTTTTACGGCTGCAGGCTATGAAGTGGGACTGCTTTCTACGGTAAGAATTTGTATTGGTAAAAAGATTTATGGCACTACACATACAACGCCAGATTCATTAACGATCAACAAATATTTGCGTGAAATGGTATATGCGGGTGTTGAATTTTGCTTTATGGAAGTGAGTTCGCACGGAATTCATCAAAAACGGACCGAAGGACTTCAGTTTCGGGGAGGTATTTTTACCAATTTATCGCATGATCATCTCGATTATCACAAAGATTTCAAAGAATATCGCGATGTAAAGAAGTTGTTTTTTGATCAACTTCCGAAGCAAGCCTTTGCATTAGTAAATATAGATGATAAGAATGGTGAGGTGATGCTTCAGAATACGAAAGCAAAGCAGTATACCTATGCTTTAAAAACAGTGGCAGATTATAAGGCACGGATCTTAGAAAACCAATTTGGCGGATTGCTGTTGAATTTGAACAATCACGAAGTTTGGGTACGACTCATAGGTACTTTTAATGCCTACAATGTGCTTGCTATATATGCTACGGCAGATCTTTTAGGTCTTGAACAACTTGAGGTTCTTAAACTATTGAGTACCCTAGAAAGTGTTGATGGGAGATTTCAATATATCGTTTCGCCCAAGCATATCACTGCTATCGTCGATTACGCGCATACGCCTGATGCTTTGAAAAATGTGTTGGAAACGATCAATGCCATTCGTACTGGGAATGAAGAATTGATCACTGTGGTTGGTTGTGGCGGCGATCGTGACAATGCTAAGCGTCCAAA
>JGI24723J26617_10003359_pt1 | contig 11684 bp, 11 predicted proteins | sample Cruoilmetagenom6_FD_26617 | JGI IMG/M metagenome (IMG submission 26617) | reverse complement strand
TTTTGGCCTTCCTGGTCTGGCCCTTCGCCAAACGTCAGGCACAGCAAACGCTGGAAACAGAAAACAATGGCCTGAAAGATTTCTGTGAACAGAAAGCCGCGGGATAGACAGTCCAACCACGACAAACAAAAAGAGCTTACGTATGCTGATAGGCACGGCACATTCACAATCGGCATAACGTTCCGAAATAGAATGCAGAAGAGAAAGTCATGAGCGATGAAGAAGTAAGCGATGATGACGAACTGCAGTGGCGCCTATCAACATTGATAGGGCACTTCAAACAGGGAAAAATCAAAATCGCAGAACATTTGGGGGACGATCTGCAGCAAAGTCTCGCCGCCGTCCGGTATCGCCCAGACGGAAAAGTAGATTTGCAAACCGTTGATGGAACAATCAGGTCAATGGCACTGATGACCGGTTTCATGACGGAACGTAATGCTACTAAGGACTCGATTTCCCTGGAAGAAATATCTCATACATATTTTGACTTCATTGCGCAGAATTTTTCATTCCTAGCCGACGAAGCTCAGCGAAAGAAGTACAACGCACATCAATTCGCTAAGGCAGTGTCCAAAAATCCATTGGCTGTAAAAGATCTTGCTCCACAGATTCCTGGGTTCATTGAGGCAATAGAAGAATTCTGGACAACAGTATCGACTGCATCGCACAACCACATTCAAGACCTTGATACTTCAAAAGCCGTATTTGGGGGCGATCTGTTTCCATCATTCACCCGCAACATCGCAAGTGCTGTAGGCCTCTACATCGATACAATCATCCTATCTTGCCCTTTTTGGCAATCGCGGCACATTTTCCAATTATCATCTAAGGAAATGCAGGTTTACTACCTCGTCAAACACGCGATCAACCTGCTGCAATACAAACAACTTGCAACGACCGCGCTGGCCAAACCAATTTTGTTGATTTCCCCATTACAATCATCAGTAGATGGGCCTGAAAAAGATTTCATATTCGACTTAGCCCAGCGAGATGCCGTGAAACACGCTGAAGTCTTGTTCGATCGCGAATTTGATGACTTTGGCCAGCTAATGGAATTTGGTGAGAAACTCAACACGGTTGAGGAAGCGATAAGTGCAGTTTCCAAGTTAGACCGGCTACTATTTGACACTGCTTGGGAAGGGCTGCCTGAAGAACAGCTCAGAAGAGCGCTCGAAAATGATTTAGCCGTAAAAGTAGGTGGCGACCACCCAGGACGCCACATAGCCTCTCAATGCTTCAGCCGAATGGCACAGGCAACGGACATTCTGCATTCCAGTCAACTACTGGGAGGCACGCCACTTATCGACGCCCCCACTTCGTGGGAATATTACAAATGGAAACTTGAATACATTGCCCCCAAGTCTCCACTGGATCAGACCAGCCTGCACATGACCAAAGGCCTTCAAAATGTGTCAAATACCGATGCAGAGTGGCTAGGCAGAATTCCATCAGAAGCGCTCATCGAAATGCGTCAACAAGGCGCATTCGAGGAAATCCGTAGCGTTTTGTCCGAAGGTGTCAACGAGATAGCTAATACAAAACCTGACGCGTTTTTCAGGTCTAGTGATCGGATCGTTGATAACATTCGAGCGGCGTTTGAGCAGCATAAATGCGAAATCGATAATCTAAGGTCGAAGAAAATCAAGTTTGCAGGTCAAGATTTGGGGGCTTGGCTAGTATCGGGTGCTGTTGAGGTCGCCGCTATTGCCTCTGGGAGTCCTGTATGGGGCAGTGCAGGATTTGTAACTAGCCAGTTGGTGTCAGCGCCTAAACTCAAGGACATCCCACCTAGTTTCAAGGCTTTGTACAACAAAGACAAAAAGATCAAGACTTCGCCGATGGGCCTGCTCTTCAAACACATTGATGCCAAATAGATCATCCACCCTCTTCGTGCCTAAATGGAGAAAATGACATTGCATTGACCCGTCCGACATCTGGAGCCGATATGCCCCTGGAAATAACAACAACCATTGACTTACCTCTAAGAAGGTCTATATAGCGCTGATACGGATACATTCGATGCGCGCTACGTGAATAGCCAGCTTGCTGGTTAGCTTATATATCTCCTGACAATGTGACGTTAGATACCCGCGAACATAACCATCAAACTGATGGCGGGCGCGGTCGAACAACCATGTTTAAGGAATATGATAATGCCTACAGGTACCGTAAAATTCTTCAATGCCGCTAAAGGTTTCGGTTTCATCGAGCCAGAAGATGGCAGCAAAGATGCATTCGTACACATTTCTGCTGTTGAGCGCGGTGGTCTTTCCACACTCAACGAAGGTCAGAAGGTTTCTTACGAACTAGAAACTGGCCGTAACGGCAAAGAATCTGCTGAAAACATCTCAGTAGTTGGCTAATCGCCGATTACATTGAGACGTCAGCAATGACCGATCTGAAGATCGCCTCCAGAGTAATCTGGGGGCGATTTTTTTGGAATATCCAACGAACACCACGTTTTTATTAAAAATTCCTGTTTTAGATAAGATTGACACCTTCAATATTCCCGCGATAACCTTTCGCCACGGATTACATTTGATGCGCGCTACGTGAACGGCCGGCTTGCTGGTTAGCTTATATATCTCCTGACAATGTGAACGTTAAAGACCCCGCGATCATACCCACCAACGCACGGTGGTGACCGTGGCAAGACAACCATGTTTAAAGGAATAAGATCATGCCAACAGGTACCGTAAAGTTTTTCAACGCAACTAAAGGCTACGGCTTCATCGAACCAGAAGATGGCAGCAAAGACGCATTTGTTCACATTTCTGCTGTTGAACGCGCCGGCCTGTCCACGCTGAACGAAGGTCAGAAGATCAATTATGAACTTCAGACTGGCCAAAACGGCAAAGTTTCAGCGGAAGACATCTCAGTTGCTGATTAATCCTCTTTGAGGATCGCACAATTTAAGGTCGCTTCCCGGATCACGGGAGGCGGCTTTTTCATGAGCACTTTCACGCCTCGGCTTGATTAAGGCCTAGTTCTTTTTGGCGTTTTTTGGAGAGCCCAAGCGACACGATACGGTGACTTTCGCGGATATAGGCTTTCAGGTCTTTGTCTGAAAGACCGGGCTTTTCATAATGTTGGATCCAGCTCATGCCCCGCGAAGCCAAATAAGGCGCTGGGCGCAGGCCCGGCTCTTCTTTCAACATCTCAAAAGAAATCCTGCTCACCTTGAACGTGACCGCCGCCTGCCCGCTGTCCCAGCCGCCAATCGCAAAAACTTTGCCACCAACTTTCCAGACATGCGCGCCGCCCCATTGCACAACGTACGTCGTGGCGGAGAGAGATTTGCAGAACTTATTATATTGCTCGTAGGTCAAACTATCACCTCACGTCGTGGGAGCATCGCCACCCATCGCGCGCTCTGCATCAACAATGAAGTTCCGGTTGAGCGGCACAGCGTCCCGCGCAGGCGAGAGCAAAAGCTGAAACACCATGTTGGAGCCATGCAGGAAGCCAAGCTCTGCCGCACCTAGATAAAACTCCCACATCCGGCAAAACCGCTCGTCATAAAGCTCAGAAGCCCTCGCCCGGTTCGCGGTAAAGCGCGTCCGCCAGTCACGCAGCGTGTAATAATAGTGCAAGCGCAGCACTTCCATATCGTCCACCCAAAGCCCTTGACGCTCGAGCGCTTCAAAGGTTTCTGAGAGCGCCGGCACATAACCACCTGGGAAAATATATTTCCGGAAAAAGGGACCCGTCGTTCCAGGCTGTGTGCTGCGTCCAATAGAGTGGATAAAGGCATAGCCATCGGGCTTCAAAAGATCGCGCACCTTTCCAAAATAATCATCGAAGTGACCGATGCCCACATGCTCCATCATGCCGACAGAAACAACGCGGTCGAACTGACCGGCGTATTCCCGGTAATCGGCTTGCACAAAATCAATCAAGTCTGAGACGCCCGCTTCGTCGGCTTTCTTTTTAGCAATCGCGATCTGTTCCGGAGACACGTTTAGCGATGTTACGTGGGCCCCCTCTTTTGCCAGACGGATCGCAAATGATCCCCAGCCGCCGCCGATCTCAAGCACACTCATGCCGGGCTTCAAACCGAGCTTGGCAGTAGCGCGGGTCAGCTTGGCGGCTTGCGCATCCTCTAGAGACGTTTCCGGCGTTTCATAAAACGCGCAGGTGTAATTCAGGTCTTCATCTAGAAAGAGTTCGTACATTTCAGTGGACAGGTCGTAGTGGGACCGCGCCTGTTTCTTGGCATTATCGACATCGTTCGCCTGTTGGCGTCGGCGCATTGTCCGCCACAAGCGGCGCAATCCGCCTTGCACCTTGTGGCTCGCCAGCGGACCCCGGTTTATGGAGAAGAGAAACAGGAGATCAAAACATCCCGACCCTTCCTCGAAAGTAAGGCCACCATCCATATAGGCTTCCGCGGCGATCAGTTCAGGATTGAGGAAGAGCTTCCACCTGAGCGATTTGTCGTGGAGCCGCATCACTACATGCCGACCCGTCTCCTCCGTGCATGCGCCCTCACCAAAATGATGCGCAGAACCATCCACGTCATAGACAGTCAGGCATCCTTTTTGAACGAATGTGTTGAGTAAATTGCTTAGTGGCCACATGCCCCATTCCCCATTGCGACTTGAATTTTACAAAGGAGAGCATAACGGCATCATCAGGGTTTCACCGAACGGAAAATGAGGTCCCCACAAAACTGTGACGGGTCACCCAGACTTTTTCACAAACTCAGTGAGGATGACAATGGTCTGGCCCTCAACACGACCTTCAATGTGGGCGGCATTGTCCGGCACCAGCCTGATGCCACGCACCGCTGTACCCCTTTTGGCCGTGAACCCACCACCCTTGACGTTGAGATCTTTGACGAGCGTCACTGTGTCGCCCGCTGTAAGGATCACTCCATTACTGTCTTTATGCGCAACAGATGCATCCTCTTCACGGACCTCAATACCTTCTTGTGCCCAGGCGAGCGTCGCCTCGTCCAGATAAAGCTGATCCAGCAGGTCACGGGCCCAGCTTTCACCATTCAGTTGGGTGAGCATGCGCCATGCAATCACCTGCACCGGTGCTTCTGGGCTCCACATGGAATTTGCAAGGCAGCGCCAGTGATGAACGTCCAAACTTTCAGAAAAGACAATCTGATCACGGCAGGTGGCACAGGCGAGCACGCTCGCATCGGCTGTTTCGTCGGTACGAGGGGATACGAGCAGAACCTCAAGCCCGTCAGGCGCACCACATAGTTCACACACATCGCCCGACCGGGCACGCAACAAAGCTTCAGTCGTCATCGGAAAGTCTTTCGCCCGGCTCAGACAGTCAGATGTGACCCTCTGGGCTGTCAGAAGTAAAAAGTGGTGGTGCCGCTTAGGTGACTCGAACACCTGACCCCGTCATTACGAATGACGTGCTCTACCAACTGAGCTAAAGCGGCCCATATTCCAACTTGGTCTCAGCAACTGAACCGTCGCTGGGACAGGCAAATCCATAAACTGAACCGTCCCGCTTGGCAACATTCATTGCACACCGAGCACCTACAGGTTTTTGCAGGCCGCTACGCTTATAGTCGTTTCATTCACCGCAATTGTAAGGTTCCGCCACCGGCAATTCGTCAGAACCAGGTTCCAACTCGCCCTCAACCTCGCCTTCTGGCGCCGCTTCTCCACACAACATTACGGGTGGTGCTTCTTGCGTCGGTTCGATCGCAACCACAAGACTCTCCATGAAGGCCCGNACTTCAGCGGCGCTTTCCTCAGGAACTTCTTCCATTGCGATATGCCCCACATTTTCGTAAATCACGAGCTTGGCTTGCGGCAAGGCCTCCTTCATCGCATGTGCATATTCAACCGGAATAAGGGGGTCATTCTCGCCCCAAAGAATAAGCACAGGGAGATCGATATTTTTCAGCCCCTCAGCCAGGGCAAGATCAGAGCCGCGCCGTTCTGCATACCCTTGAAAGCGTGTTCGTGTTGCACCACGATTTCCGTCGTGAAGCGTCAAATCATAATAGCGGTCAATCATCGCTTCCGTGACAATTCCATCATCCTCGATGGAATGTTTGAGACCATCTTCAACAATCGACCGTGGCGTGATGACAAGCATCAGCTGATTGATCACTGGCGTCCCCGCCAACCGAAAAGCCAGCGGTGGTGAGGAGGTTGCAGCTCCACGCGGCATCCCACTGGACGAGACCGGAATAATACCAATCAGGTCATCACCATGGTCGACGGCATACTGAAGCGTCACGCCACCGCCCATCGAATTGCCACCCATGACAAATCCTTTGAGGCCCAGGTGATCGACGAGCGCCTTCACAAAGGTCACCTGACCCGTCCGCGTATATTCATCGCTTTCATGAGTTCCCGTCAGGCCATGCCCCGGCAAATCCAGCGTGACGATCCGATAGGTATCGCTCAGGGCTTTCACCCAGGGCTCCCAGGTATGAAGGGAGGAGTTGGAGCCATGGACCAAAAGAAGCACCGGACCATCTGGTTGCCCTTCATCCCGGTAATGCACTGTCGCGCCGGACGGCAAAGTTAAAAATTGGGACGCGTCACTTGCATAAAGCGGCCGTAATTCATCCGTCGACTTGTCAAATGCCCCGTAAGCAATGAACAGGGCAACCACTGCCACAACCACCAGCGAAACAAGAATCTTCAGAATACGACCAACCATTACACTCTCCCCAAATGCCCTTCATCTCCGCCAACGCTGTCCAAATTGCTCAAGTCAGCACCCTCCGGACCCGGATCATCCGGTGCGACAACAATATGTTCAGGCAGGATAGTATGAGGTGGTGTCCGCTCAGTTGCCACCTGATTTTCAACATCGCCCTCTTGGGGAGTGGGCACCTGTTCAGACGGCAGCGTTTCAGGCGCTTCTTTGGTTAAGTCATGCGCCTGTTCAACCGGCACCAAGGTGGCACGAACGCCCGAACGGCGCGTCGGCGCCTGCCAGTTGAGCACATCAAATGCACCCGTCTCTGGCACAATAGCAACCCAATCATCGCCCTGATAACCTTCAGCCATCCAACAAGGATCGAGCGGCGCATGAAGCGCGCGCGTCAGCCACTGCCGTGCCGCGTCTTTTGCATCTGGAGCAGAAGGGCTTTCTGCCTCCAACTCCGCCATCAACTCACACACGGTTCGCGAAGGGTCGTCAGATAACAGAGGTGTCAGCGCGGCCCGTGCAGTTTCAAAATCACGCGCACCAAGAGCAGCACGCGCCAAAACCATCTGGCTTTCTCCCGCCCCAGGTTTGCGGGCAACAAGTCCCTTCACCCGGCGGAGCCGATCAAACGCGCGTTCATTGGCATCAAGCGTCAAATAGACATCAGCCATCATCGGATGCGGAGCGCCCGCCCATGCGCGCTCAATAATCCGCCCCGCTTTGCGGGTTTGACCATGGTCTGCCATCAGCCGTGCAGCCAATGCAACACTCGGCGCAAACTGTGGTTCAAGTTCTGCGGCTTCACTGGCAAGCGAGAGAGCGCGATCTTCATTGTCAGCACTGCCCTGCAATGCCATCGCCTCGGCAGTTAAAAGAACCGCACGACGTCGACGCGCTACATCGCGTGTCACAAGTTTAGCGCTCAACATTTTATCAAGTGTCACGGTAGCAGCTGCAAAATCATTGGCGGCCGCTTGAAGGGAAAACGTTGCATCAGCCGCCCACCGCGTGTTTGAACGAAGCGCAAAAGCCTGTTCCGCATAACGGCGTGCAGCAGGTTTGTTTCCTGCGCGATTGGCTTGAACATAAAGCCCACGCAGACCGAGAAATTCGGTTTCTGAAAACTCTCTCATCTCTTCAAAGAGGCCCATTGCCCCTGCCGCATCCCCATTCAGTTGAGCGGCCTGTGCTGCCAACAATAAAGTCATCGCAGGTTCGTCGAGAAGTTTGCGCGCTTGGGCTGCATAGAGNGCGCCTTCGCGGGCGTCACCTGCTGCAATCGCAACCATNCCGNGCGACAGCGCTTCATACCCTTTGCGCCTTTTGCGCGCCTCAAGGAACGAGGTAAAACCAGCAGGGCTTTTTAGAAAAGTCGCAAACAGTCTGTATCCCAACAAAACAAAAAAGGTAATGAGAGAGATCGCAAAAATGCCTGCAACAAAACTAGTGCGTATCTCATAGCCTCGCCACAGGACTGTCACCGTGCCGGGGTTATCGGCGAGCCAAATAACACCGCCAGACAAGAGGGCCAAAAGTCCAAAAGGAATAAGAAGTCGCCACATAGGTCTACTCCCCTTTGTTTGCGATGACCGCAAGCACGCGCGCGGAGAGGTCGCGCACAAGATCGGATGTGATGACCCGTGCCTCAACATCTGTAATCCACGGTGCAATCCGGTCAGCCGGTGCACCTGCTAGTTGACGCGCTTCAACCAGAGCTCCCGCGAGGTCTTCCGCCTGAAGGCGCGTTTCGATCCGGGCGACAATCGCTTCTGTACCATCGCCCTCAACATCACCCACACGACGCACCGTCACGACCGACAAGGCATTGCCGATGAACCGGTCCCAAAAACTCGTCCGTCCCGCCTGGCGCTCCGCAACAAGCAAGGGATCAACCAGATCCACAAATTGTGCTTTCAACGACGCAAAAGTCTTTACGCCCTGCGGCGCAACAGGCAACAGGGACGCCACGGCAGGATCTTGCGGGGCAAGAGTGGCAATGGCGTTTAGTTCGGCCACAAATGATTGGCCGGCATCAACAGCGCGCGCCAAATTGGCAAGTGCAATTCCCAAAGCCGCCGCCGCCGTGGGGTCAGGCCGTGCCATCTCTTCTTCAACGGCGCTCAACGTCAACGTCAGGGAATTGATTTGTTCTGCCGCAGCATTCAGCCCCTGCGCAAGTTGACCGACACGTTCCGGCAGGTCGGCCGGCAACTGTGCGCCTTCAACTTTTCGAATATCTGCCGTCAACCCATCAAGGCCTGACCGAAGCTCAGTAAGTGCCGCTAAAAAACCATCCACATCAATGACTTTAAGTTGCTCGTCGAACTGCGCCAAATCTTCCTGCACTTGGGCTGCATGTCCTTGCAGCGCTTGCAGACGATCTTCAATGGGCCCGGCGCCAATTTGATCTGTATGACGGCGAATACCCTCTTCGGCATTTGAAATGCGGGTATAAAGTCCTCCAGCACTTACCAGTGTGCGATCATCCAACTTTTTTAGATCTGCCGCGAGCTCGGCCAATTGAGTGGCGAATTGATCGTCCACGACTCGGTTCTGCATTGGCGCATAATAATGAAGGCCTGCCCCCACAAGTGCAGCGCCTACAATGCCCCCGACAAGGCCCGTCCCAGCCATAATGAAATTGTTGCGCGCGGTCACGTCAACTGCCTCACCCTCAATCAGGATAGAGGTCTCATCGATAGCTTCAGCGTCATTGGGGGATTCTTTTTTCTCTGACATTACCCGGCCTGCTTTACATATTGATTTGGTGTCGCTGCACCCAGTTCAAACCACTATAGGCAATTTAGGGCTCAATCAGGGCAAGCAATTCAGTTTCATTCGGGCGAAGAGCGACCTGGATTGAAGCCAGACTTAAACTTTGCAGAGGCGCCGCCGCATTTCCCGACAGACAAAAAGCACGTGTCTGGCTTAAATTTGGGGTTGGGTGCGCTTTTTTGCAAAGTTCAACGAAAATTTCNGCCGAACGCCGCGAATACAGAAGCACGCCGTCAATCTCGCCAGNGGCCAATGCGGCAACTGTTGGGCGCGCCAATGCGTCTGCGGCTTTNGCTTCATAAAGCACAGCCGTTTCGATCCATAAACCAGCACGTTCCAATGTGCCTTTCAAGTCCCCAGCGATCACCGTTCCCGAGAGGTGGATCACCGGCCCGGCCTCTGGGTCGAGCTGATCAATGGCGAGCGCGGCAAGCGACACCACATCACCTTGAGCTTCAACAACTTGATCAAAGCCCAAATCCCGGGCCATACGAGCCGTCGTTGGACCAACTGCAAAGAGCGGCACAGCTTGCCATACTGAAAAGTCGGATCGGGTTCCAAGGGCACGCAAACCATTGGCGCTGGTGACAAGCAACGCCTGAACACGTGTGCGGTCCAGCGGTGCGTCAGATTTCAAAATAATGGAAAGNAGCGGATCGATCATCACGCTGTGCCCAGCAGCTTGCANCCTCAATGCCAAAGGTTTTGCATCTTCAATCGGCCGTGTCACAAGCAAACGCATAGAACAATCCTCCCGTGTGACATCTCAAGGCTCACCAGGTTGCGAAGAACTCCGGACCACCTTTTGCTTTTAGCTCGCTCGCGGCGTCACCACCAAGGGCTGCAGCCAAAGCCGCCGATCCCGACCGTTCAGTCTCGTGCACAATTTTACCGTCCGGCGTCAGGATCTGACCCCGAAAGTGTAGACGGTTTTTATCGAAAGTCGCAAAGCCAGCCAGTGGCGTGCGGCAGCTTCCATCAAGGGCCGATAGAAAGGCGCGTTCAGCCGCCATGACGATAGCCGTTTCCACATGATGAATGGGGGCCAGCAAATGGGCTGTTTCTTCATCATNAACACGGCGCTCAATACCGACAATTCCCTGCGCCACAGCGGGNAACATGATTTCCGGCTCAAGGGGGTCGGTGACCACATTCGTCAAACCCAACCGATTGAGCCCCGCCATTGCCAAAAGAGTGGCAGACGCAACCCCGTCCTCAAGCTTTTTCAAACGTGTTCCAACGTTGCCGCGAAAAGGAACAATTTCTAGATCCGGGCGACGCGCTAGAACCTGTGCCGCACGACGCAGAGAAGACGTTCCGAACTTGGCACCTTGCGGCAAGCTATCAAGCGTGCGAGCGCTTGAGCTAATAAAGGCATCCCGGGGGTCTTCGCGCTCCAACACACAATCAATGATGAGCCCGGCAGGCAAAACAGTCGGCATATCCTTCATGGAGTGAACGGCAATATCGATCCGCTTATCAAAGAGCGCTTCTTCAATCTCTTTGGTGAACAGGCCTTTGCCACCAATATCTGCAAGCCGTTGGTCCTGCATCAGATCACCCGTGGTCTTGATCGGCACGATCTCGACTTGAGCCTCATCCAGCCCATGAGCACGGATTAAGTTGGCGGCCACTGTTCTGGCTTGAACGAGAGCTAGGTCGGAACCTCGAGTTCCAATATGAAGAGGACGTTGCATACAAATAGGACCAGGTNCTAAGGCGATAAGTGGCACTCTTATACCGGGTTTAGACCAGGGCGCGAGAGCCGTTTGCGGACAAATGTGCGGATTAGTCGCAATCAGCGCATGACATAGAAAAATTGCCTGCGAACCGAGATCAAGTGAAGTGGATTGAAATGACAGCTGCACAAGACGACCAGCCGCTGAAGACCTGTTCCTCATCCCCATAAAAAAGAGACGCCGGTAGGGGAACCGGCGCCTCATCCTTGCCAAAAGCGGGGGAACACTTCAGGCAGAACCAGGCCCTCTCGGGAGGGGAAGGAGAACCTGGGAAAGTTATGTTCAGATCATCTGGCTCGTGTGAGCCACCAAAACCACCGCATAGGCTGCAAGTGTGATCGTGACGGCGCGAGAGCTATAACGCTGAAAAACGGAACTAATTTCTCTTTGTGACATGGGAATACCTATTTGCTTCTGAGGGGAAAAAGAAAATCGGTTAAAGGGGGTATTGACCGGCGACCTGAAAGAGAAGTCCCACGCTGTACAGCACCAGAGCGAGGGAGCTGATGGCGAGAGGACCAAAGGTCA
>JGI24723J26617_10003354_pt1 | contig 11694 bp, 11 predicted proteins | sample Cruoilmetagenom6_FD_26617 | JGI IMG/M metagenome (IMG submission 26617) | reverse complement strand
TCAGACGAACCGGGATATGTTGGGGGCAGTTCCAATCCAACGCCTCAACTTCGATAATGACAGCGCGTTCGGGATGTGCACGATAAGTCTTATCGTGTAGGGGATCGGTGATGTCAGTTTCATCAGCCTTTTCGATCAGGCGTGCACGGCCCCATAATTTCAACCGGCGCCGGTTTGGATAATCGACTATTATTATCGAAACCCGGTCATTTTCCAAAAGGTTTCCAGCACTGATATATTGCCGGTTTCCACGGAAATCCGCATAGGCCACGGTAGTTGGTGACAGCACTTTCAAGAACCCGACCGGTCCACCACGAAACTGAACATAAGGCCATCCGTTTTCAGAAACTGTTGCCTGAAAAAATCCATCACGCGCGGCAATAAATTCCGCCTCATCCGGTCCTATCGTATCACCACGGGGCGTATCTTTAGCCAGAAATCCGGCATAACCGTTTGCAGAACCCATGCGTTCCTGTTGTGCGCGGACCTTATGGGTGAATGCAATTTCTGCAAATGCGCGTGCCATGATAATTTCCTCTCGGTATTTGAGTTGAACCGGGCTCAGAGCCCAAGGTCGCTAAGGCCGGGGTGATGTTCAGGGCGCGGGCCTGACGGCCAGCGGAACAAACGGGCTTCTTCGGTAATCGCCACGTCATTTATGCTGGCAAATCTTTTGGCCATGCGGCCATCTTCTGCGAACTGCCAGTTTTCGTTGCCAAAGGCGCGAAACCAGTCCCCGCCGTCATTTTTCCATTCATAGGCAAAACGCACAGCGATCCGGTCGCCCGCAACGGCCCAAAGTTCTTTGATAAGGCGATAGTCCTGTTCACGCGCCCATTTACGGGTCAGGAAGGCGTGAATTTCATTGTGCCCATTCAGAAATTCGTCGCGGTTCCGCCAAACACTGTCGTCCGTATATGCAGAGGTCACAATATCTGGGTTGCGACTGTTCCATGCATTTTCTGCGGCGCGTATTTTCTGGCGTGCGGTTTCTTCTGTGTATGGGGGGAATGGCGGGCGTGACATTATGATCTGTTCCATTTTGAAAATACGCCCTGGCCATTAGGGAAGGTGAAAATAGCCAGGGCAGTGGTGATAAAAAAATCGGTTAGGCAGCACGGTTTTCCTGAGTGCCGTTCCCGACGATCACAAAAAACAAAATCATCAGCAACAGAACGACTTGAAATTCCATACCGCCGACTGGGTGCGATTCTGCGGGCAAGAAGTTCCAACGCCCCCAGTGCACAATCCAGATGGCACCCAGAATGACAGGAACATTCATCGCCGCGCCAATCCGCGTGGCGAGATCAAAGATTGCGACTTTGCCAAACCCACCAATCAGGATCAGAATCCCACCGACGGTTTCAGCGAGCGCGACCAATAGCACTTCGGTATAGGAAATCGGCAGCATATTAGTGAAACCTTCAAGGTCTAAAAGTTTCAACGACCCGTGAAAAATGAAAACGCTGGCAAAGGCGATACGTAGCAACCAATGAGCGTTGTTTTTGAGTTGTTCTGGCATAGTCATTTCCTTGTAATGGCCCCCGAGCGAGGGAGGAGAACACCCGAGGGCTGGGCTGCGTACGTGTGAGCAGCGGGTTGTTATTGAAGAGACGCGCCTGCCCGGATCAGGTTAACGGGCAGATGTGGTAAGCAGTTTCACGGGTCTCCGATTTGTTTCATATATTCGCCGTTAGAAGTTATCCGGCTATTGGATCAATCTTAGAGCAAGCCGAAATTCCGATGAATTCGGAGTTCTACCTAGGGGTTTTCCCCTAGAACGAAGACTGGCTAACCGTGAAAAACCCACGTCAGTTTGAAACAACATTTTCACAATCCATTTTTTTGCGGCCAATCAGTTTGGGCTTATTGCAAAGGTTTACCAATCAGTACGTCTCGTGGGTTACCACGTGTACTGATCGGTACATACTTTCAAGGACTCTCACAAATTTATTTTCGCGCACCAGAGAATATCGAAATATTATGCGCCTTTTCATCCCCATATTGATTTTCAAGACCCTCAAGTATAGTTACAGAACAGTACAGGTACAGGTGGTAACATGCGTCCTAACAAACGGGATGAACTNGTAAGAAAATCTTTGGAGATATTCTATCGCAACGGGTTTCATGCAACCGGGATGGATAGACTTGTCAAAGAAACTGGCATTTCCAAAACGTCGATGTACAAACATTTCCGCAACAAGGATGAACTGATCCTTGCGGTGCTACGCTTGCGGGATGAAAATTTTCGTAACTGGGTCTATCGCCGCGTAGAAGAGTTGTCTGATACGCCTGCGGGCAAATTGTTGGCCCTATTTGATGTATTGGAGGAATGGTTTTCGCAACCGGAGTTTCGTGGTTGCATGTTTATCAAAGCAAGTGCTGAGTTTCAGGAACAGGGGCATCCAATTTATGTTCAGGCCGGTGAACACAAACGAATACTGGGTGATTTTTTTGCAGGGATTTCCACCAAGGCAGGTGCCCGTAACCCGGTGGAGCTATCACTTCAATTGATGCTGTTGGCTGAAGGCGCGATCGTTTTGGCGATGATGGATGTCAATCGCGATGCAGCGCGCCACGCAAAAGTTGCGGCGAAGATTTTAATCTCTGCGCAACTCAGGGCGAATTAGGTGAACTTTATCCTGACACTGACACAAGATGTTCAAACAAACGCGCAACGGCTTCCGCCCCGGGATCGTTGTGCCCGGCCAGCTTATCTTCTGAAATATAGCTGGCCCTGCCTGCTTTGGCTTTTGTGATTGTTGCTGTCAGATCAGCACCTTCGCGGGCCGCGATAGCCGCAGCTTCCAGACCGGATGGCAAAGCCGTCAATGCCGGTAATAGTGCATCTATCATTGTCCGGTCACCGGGGTTGGCACCCCCAACCTGCTGAATACGCGCCAGCCCTGCTTTGAGTGAGCCGACAGAATCCAGACCACTGGCAGATGCATCCCCTGCGGCAGAAAAGAAGATCGCCAAAAGCACCCCGGACGAACCGCCCATTGTCTGGCTAAGTTCCAGACCGATGGCACGATACAGCTGCGTCAAATCCGCCAGCGGAAGCCTGTCAAGCGCCCCGTTCAGCGCACGTGCAGCTGTTGCCAGCGTGGATCCGGTATCGCCGTCACCCGATTTGGCATCCAGTGCATTCAGGTCAGTTTCGGCGTCAATAAGTAATGTACAACACCCGGCGATGAATTCAGCATGTTGCGCATTGGAGGATGGAATTGGCTGAATCGGTGTCAATCCGTCAGGAAGGGGTAGAACCTCTACTTCTGATACGGGCAGGCAGCCGGGCCAGGCAACAGGTGCAACCGCTGATACAAGGCTTGCTTCATCTTTTGCAGAAATTGGTAATAGCGAAACCGAAAACCCCTGCATGTCCAACGATGTCATCATGGGTGCCGGGCCGACCATCCAGTGGATCCTGTCACCGATACGGGATGTTATAAGTTCTTCCGCAAGTACAGCCATTTCCAGCGGCATTGCACCGCCAAGGTTGTTCAGAAGTGCAACATGTGATTCATTGCCCAAGTGGGTTTCCAACCGTTCAACAACCATTTCCATTGCTGCCCTGGCACCGATGAAATCCACCTGTTCAACACCGGATTCCCCATGAATACCCAACCCCAGTTCAGCTTTCCCAACTTCGATCCTGTTTTCTTTGGGTGATCCGGGAACGGTGCAGGTATCAAGCGACATGCCGATTGAAAGAACACCGTCAACAACACGTTTGGCGGCTTGTGACACCGTCGCCAGATCAGCCCCCTGATCAGCCAGTGCACCAGCGATTTTGTGAACGAACAAAGTTCCTGCAACACCACGTGCCTGCGGCAGTTCCGGCAATGCAATATCATCATCGACAACAATCATGCTGACCTGCAATCCAAAAGCGCGCGCGCGTTCGGCAGCAAGCCCGAAATTCAACCGGTCACCGGTGTAGTTTTTTACGATCAGCAAACACCCCGCCTTGCCCGTTACAGCAAGAATTCCGGCCAGAACCGCATCAACCGAAGGTGATGCAAATACATCCCCACAAACGGCCGCCGTCAGCATACCTTTCCCAACAAACCCTGCATGTGCCGGTTCATGCCCGGAACCGCCACCTGAAACCAGCGCCACTTGCGATTTGTCCCAGTCGGTTCGAACAACAACTTTGATGTGAGGATATCCGTCAAGTCGGGCCAAACGACCCTTGCCGACACGAAGAAATCCGTCGATGGCTTCTGTAACCAAATTTTCCTTAGCGTTGATAAACTGGTTCATGGTCATTCTCCTCAGACAATACGCACGCCATTGGCGTCAAAGAAAAGCGGTGATCGGGGTTGGATGGCAACTTTGTCACCGGGTCTAAGATCGGTGTGTACATCTGCCAATGTGATGACATCGTGGTTTTCAAGGTTAACATGCAGGCGCGTGTGATCGCCCAGATGTTCCACCCGCGTCACAGTACTTTCCTTGCCTTCACCTTGCTGGATATGTTCGGGCCGCAATCCGATTGTTACAGCACCTGACGGGGCATTTCCAAACACCGAAACTGGCAATGTATTGATCCGCGGTTGCCCAAGCCGGCTTGCGACATAGATACTAACCGGATTTTCATAAATTTCTCGCGGGGTACCAAATTGCACCAGCCGGCCACTATCCAATACGCCCACATGGGTTGCCATCGTCATAGCTTCTATCTGATCATGGGTAACATACAGGAACGTGGCACCAAGGCTTGCCTGAATACGCTTCAGTTCGACCCGCAGATCGGAACGCAGCTTTGCATCCAACGAACTTAACGGTTCATCCATCAGGAAGATTTCCGGTTCTCGCACCAGTGCACGGCCAATGGAAACCCGCTGCATTTCGCCACCTGAAAGTTCGGTCGCCTTGTTTTCCAGCTTATTGCTGATTTGCAAAACTTCTGCGACTTCACCAACCTGACGGGCAATTTCATCATCTGACCTGTTGAGGATTGGTGATCGCAGTGGAAATGCAAGGTTATCACGAACAGAAAGATGCGGATAAAGCGAGTATTGCTGAAACACCATCGCGACATTTCGCGCTGCGGGCGAGTCGTTAATAACGCTGCGTCCGCCTATCGTGATGTCACCCTGATCTGGTTTTTCCAAACCGGATATCAGGCGAAGGGTGGTTGTTTTACCCGCACCAGTCGGGCCTAACAGAACAACAAATGCGCCGTCGGGAACGGTTAGCGAAATACCTTCGACACCAATGTCGGCACCAAAATTCTTCGTAACATTGTCCAATACAACTTCAGCCATTTGCCAGCACTCCTTCGTTGAGTTCTGAGCGAATTGCACGGCCACTTGCCCTGTCAAATAACGTAAGGGTTTGTGATTTAAAACTCAGCCCTACGGATTCACCAACGGTAGCTTTCTGTTCCGATCCAATTCGCGCCTTCAGATCGCCATTGGTGGTTTTCAGCGTCACGATCTGAGTGGTGCCCAAATATTCTGTTGCAAGAATCTCGCCTCGATATTCGCCGTTATCTGCAAGTTCCACATGTTCGGGTCGCACACCAAGAACAAGATCGCCGTGGCATTGTTCCCTTTGCGCAGGTACCGCAATTTTCAATCCACCCAGCTCAACTTCGGTGGTTCCCCCAGCAATGCTGCCAGTGAAGTCGAGAAAGTTCATCGAAGGCGACCCGATGAAATCGGCCACAAACAGTGTTGCCGGTTTGTCGTAGATATCCTGCGGCGTGCCAAACTGTTCAACGACACCGTGGTTCATAACTACAATCTTGTCGCCCATCTGCATTGCTTCCAGTTGATCATGGGTCACATAAACGGTCGTCGCGTGCATGCGATCATGTAATGCGCGCAGTTCTTCTGACATATGTTCGCGAAATTCAGCGTCCAGCGCGCCCAGTGGTTCATCCATCATGAACGCTTTGGGTTCACGCACGATTGCGCGGCCAAGCGCAACACGCTGCCTGTCCCCGCCGGACAGGCCACCAACGGGGCGATTAAGGATATCTTCAATCCCAAGGATGCGCGCAACTTCAGCAACACGTTCGGTGACCCTGGCTTTGGTCATTCCCTGGCTTTTTAATGGATAACTGATGTTATTGCGCACGTTCATATGCGGATAAAGCGCAAACATTTGAAATACGAAAGCAATATCGCGTTTCGAAGCAGGTTTTTGCCCGACTTCTTCACCATCAATAAATATTTCGCCCGATGTCGGTAATTCCAACCCCGCTATCATCCGCAGAGTGGTGGTTTTTCCGCAACCTGACGGGCCAAGCAGCATAAAGAACTCGCCATCCTCAATCGTAAAGGATGATGCCTGAACCGCGGTGAATTCGCCAAAATCCTTGCGGAGGTTTTTGATGACAATCTGGGCCATTATTTACTCCGGGAAATGGCTGACGACGATGAACATTACCGTGCCAATCAGCGTTACAATAAAGGAATAGGTATAAGCCCAGATCACGAATGGCTGCATTAGCATGAAAACACCAAGTGCGATCAGGATCGTTGCCACCATTTCCCAGGGGCCGCGACGAAGGCGAAGAAGACCATCAAGAAAATTGTTCATTTGCGGACCGCTCCGAATGTGATGCCGCGCAGCAGGTGCTTACGCAGGACGATCGTGAAAATCATCACTGGCAACAGGAAGATCGATGCACCCGCAGCAACCGCAGGCCAATCCTGCCCGCCGACACCAATGATTGTCGGGATAAAGGGTGGTGCTGTCTGGGCGTTGCCGCTGGTCAGCAACACAGCAAATGCATATTCGTTCCAGGCAAAGATCAGACAGAATATCGCGGTAGATGCGATGCCGGTGGCTGCCTGTGGCAAGACAACTTTGTAAAACGCCTGAAACCGGGTGTAGCCATCAATCAGCGCGGCTTCTTCGTATTCCAGCGGTATTTCGTCGATGAACCCTTTTAGCAACCACACCGCCAAGGATATGTTGACGGCTGTGTATAGCAGGATCATCCCTAAATGAGTGTCCGACAACCCCAATTGCCGAAACATCAGAAAAATCGGGATCGCCACAGCAATGGGCGGCATCATACGTGTTGAAAGAATGAAGAACAGAAGGTCATCCTTTAACGGAACCTTGAACCGGGAAAAGGCATAAGCGGCCAGCGTTCCCAGGATGATCGACAGAAATGTAGATCCAAACCCGATGATAACCGAATTCAAAAATCGTTCACCGTAGCGCGACGGGCCAGCGATCACCATATCCCGGCTGCGTACAATCGTTTCAGCAAGGCCTTCGGGTGGCGGCAATGCTGCAAGTGTTTCGGGGCTTACGCGTGTTCGTGTCGTGAACAAGTTCACATACCCTTCCAGCGTCGGTTCGAACAAAATTTTCGGTGGATAGGAAATTGAATCGACCGGTGATTTAAAACCGGTAAGCAATATCCATATCAGCGGCATGATTGTGATGATCGCATAAAAAATGACAAGTGTGCCGGCCACTCGCTTTTGACGTCGCGACGGTTCAGTGATTGAAAAGCTGTTCATCGTTCTTTCACCTTGTTAAGGGCCTTCACGTAGATCGAGGCCAGGCCGAACACAGTGACGAACAGGATGATTGCATAAGCCGACGCATAGCCCGTTCGCCATTTTTCAAACGCTTCGCGTTTCAGGTTTATCGATGTAACTTCGGTTATCGACCCTGGCCCGCCCCCTGTCAGCTGAACCACAAGATCAAACATTTTGAAGTTTTCGATGCCGCGAAACAGGATAGCTAGCATCAGAAACGGTAGGACCATAGGCAAGGTCAGTGTAAAAAATTGTCGGAGTTTGGTTGCCCTGTCAATTTCCGCAGCTTCATAAATATAGTCCGGAATTGATCGGAGCCCGGCAAGACAAATCAGCATCACAAACGGTGTCCACATCCAGGTATCAACAATCACAATCGACCATGGTGCCAGATTGACGGATCCGATCATTTCGAACGACGATGGTTCTATCCCGGTAAAAAAGCTGACGGCGTAGTTGAACAAACCGATTTGTGGCTGATACAGAAATGTCCAGAAATTTCCGACTACGGCCGGGGATAACATCATCGGCAGTACGATGATGGTTGTCCAAAGATCGTTGCCTTTAAATTTCTTGTTGATCAGCCAAGCCAGGGTAAAGCCAATCAGAACCTGAAAGAATATCGTCCAGAAAAGGAAATGCGCGGTTGCTTGCATCGACAACCAGATGTCACTGTCGGAAAGGATGCGCTCATAATTCCTAAGACCAATGTATTCAACTTCACGATTTGGGCGGTTTGCCCGAAAATTGGTAAAGCTAAGGTTAATGGTCCAGATCAGTGGAAAGATATTTACCGCCAACAGAAGGAAAATAGTTGGTGCGACAAATATCCAGGCAATCGCCCGATCCGAAAGTCCCTTAATGCGGCGTACAACACTTGGCGGCGTGGCTTTCGCAGCACGCTCTATCATTTTGTCAGACATGAAGGTTCTTTCATTCGGGGTTTGGGTGCGTAGGGCCCGTAGTCCATCCACCGGGCCCGAAGCAAGCGCACCCCGGCCAATAGACCGGGGTAAACCGTTGGTTCAGAGCTTACCTTCGTCTTCGAAGGTTTCTGTCCAGTCTTCGATGATCTTATCGAGCGCTTCTTTTGCGCTGCCCTGATCTGCAACGATATAGTCATGCAGACGCTTTTGCATGGCAAGCAACAGTTCAGCATATGCAGGTTCCTGCCAGAAATCCTGCACACCATCCATTGCAACCAGGAAATCACCGGCAAAAGGCTGACTGTCTACAAAACCAGGATCTTGCAGCACGGAGTTATGAGCGGAATAACCACCTAGTGACCACCATTTTGCCTGAACAGCCGGGTCAGCAAACCATTTGATATATTCTAGTGCCGCATCCTGGTTTTCAGAATATGCAACAACTGAAATACCCTGCCCACCAAGCGTGGAACCAGCCTGATTTTGTGGTGGGTTTACGAAGAAATCGATCTTGTCTCCACCGGTGTTCGGATCGGCATAAAGACCCGGGAAGAACGCAAACCAGTTCATCGCCATCGCAACCTGCCCGGATTTGAACGCATCCAGACTTTCGCCCATGTAGCTGTCAGTATAGCCCGGAGGTGTCGCTGTTTCGTAGAATTCTTTGTAAAATTCCAGCGCTTCGACGGCTTCGGGTGAATTCACAGCACCTTCCATGTCATAGGAACCCGGGGTGTTTTCGTATTTGAAGCCCCAAGGATAAAGCGCGCCCGTTACACCCATTGTGATGCCTTCGGAGCCACGTTCGGTAAATATGGCAGCGCCATACCGTTTCTGACCGTCAATTTCGCGTCCCTGGAAGAATTGTGCTGTTTCCAGCAATTCCAACTGGGTTTTTGGTTCTGCCAGTTCGCGACCAGTAGCTTCCTTGAAGGCTGCTTTGATGTCTGCATCTTCGAACCAGTCTTTACGATAGAACCAGCCGTTCGCATCGCCCATAGCAGGCAGCGCATAGTAGTTCGGTGTTCCCTTGGGCCATGTTGAATAAGCATAAACAGTCGCTGGTGCGAAATCGTCCATGCTGATGCCTTCACTGTCGAAGAAATCATTCAGTTTTACGTAGTGGCCGCTTTCTGCACCACCGCCTATCCACTGACTGTCACCAATCAACAGGTCGCACAGCTTACCACCTGAGTTCAGTTCATTCAGAATACGGTCTGCAAAGTTTGGCCACGGCACAAATTCAAAGCTCATGTTGTGTCCGCTTTGGGTTTCGAACTCTTTACTTAGTTCGACCAGCGCGTTCGCCGGATCCCATGCCGCCCAGCAAAGCGTCAGGTCAGCGGCTGAAGCGCTTGTGGCGCCCATTCCTGCAACAGCCGTCAGAGCCGTGGCAGCAAGAAATTTTGAAGTTTTCATTGTGTATTCTCCCTATCGAAACAACGACCAGATGCAGGACAAACACCCACCTCTCCCGGCGTAACAACGTGATCATAGCTAAGGTGTACACCTCAAGTAAAGAATATTCTGAGGTGCGTACCTCATTTTGCATTAAGACGAGATATCCGATCGTCTGAATTGATTAATTTCGTGTTTAAAATCAATAGAACAATTACCCTAACTCAGATCAGAGAGGAAGGTTCGCTTTGCTGGCAACTCATCCCAAACCCCAAAAGATCTGGTGTAAAGCCGCTTACTAGCAAAGGATGTAAATCAACTTTGGGGGGGGTATTTGAAACACACGGGTGGCCGTTGATTCGCGTTGGGCACCCAAACTGACCTGGGTTGCCAATCGGCTGATTGGCTAGGGTAGGTTTTCTTTTAGGATAATCTCAATTCGGATACGTTCTTGTGAAGGGATCGTATCAAGGCCGTCCGTATCAGCCCGAAGAACGCGCAGCGAACTGCGCACCAGATGTCCGACATCTTGTGTAATAACGGCATCAATTGAACGCTCAAGCAGTGCACTTTTCGTGAAAGGTGTTAGTTCATGGGCCAGTACAATCATTTCAGCCAAGCGATCAGATCTTGATAGAGTATTGACCAGCACCTGAATTCCTGAACCCAGTACATAGACACCACACAGGTCCGGATGCACCTGCAGCGCGGATGAAACATTCCGTTCCGTTCGCTCAGCGTCCCCATGTGTCTCAATTGAAGGTAATACACTTAAATTCGGAAAATTGGCGGCCATCACGCTGTCAAACCCTAGGCGTCGCTCCAGGCTATCTCTTGATTGCATGGAATTCGAAACAACCAAAACCTTTCCTTCACGCCCGCCGGAAAACCGCCCCATAAGGACGGCTGCCGTTTGTCCGGCAGCAAGGTTATTTATCCCAACAAAATGATCAGCACCCGAGTTTGGTAAATCCGAAACAAGCGCAACAACAGAAATCCCGTCAGATTTCAGCCGCCCTATTGCATCACGCAACTGTGGAGTTTCGGGGGCCATTATTGCAACGCCATCCACATCAGACCGGCCCAGGCTATCAAGCGAACGAGCCAGCGCATGAGGATCATTTTCAGACACCAAAACCACATTGATCATGGTGCGATCTGTAGGCTGAACCTTACTCGCTTCGCTAATCGCACCCACAAGAGACGAAACAAACTGGCTTTCGCTGTCTGGTAAAATAAAGGCAAACCGGTATTCACGTTTGCGCGCCAGATTTGCAGCGGAAAGGTCGCGGACATAGCCAAGCTTAAGGACTGCTTCGTTTACTCTATCAACGGTCTTCTTTCGCACACCGGGTCGAGAATTCAGCACACGATCAATGGTCGCCAAACTTACGCCGGCGGCTTTCGCAATATCATGAACTGTAGGTTTTCCCATTAACTCACCTCGACCAAGTTACAATAAACTCAGGGCTTGAGGTACGTCAATCAGGATTGTCAATTTGCAAAAACTTGCACACTAGTTCGGCGTTATCCGAGAATGGGTGCCGAAAAATAAAACGCCGTTGAATAGTGTAACACACGATCCGTGTGTCGACAATTTTAGTAGTTAAGCCACCGTTCACACCCTGTAGGTATTCTTGTTTTTGGGTGAGATAAGAGGTGGAGAAATGAGCGCGAATTCAAACGCGCCCACAGTAATCAAGCGCAAAAAGATTGTTGCGGGTGGCGGGCATCATGGCGGTGCCTGGAAAGTAGCTTATGCTGATTTTGTTACGGCTATGATGGCCTTTTTTATGCTAATGTGGCTTTTGAATGCGACGACCGAAACTCAGCGCAAAGGCCTTGCTGATTATTTT
>JGI24723J26617_10003353_pt1 | contig 11694 bp, 10 predicted proteins | sample Cruoilmetagenom6_FD_26617 | JGI IMG/M metagenome (IMG submission 26617) | reverse complement strand
GAAGCCGTAAGATGTTGAGGGCAAAACTTGGCAATAGCCCTTTATAATTAGCAAGCCACACCTTAAACGCCTGACTACTTGTGTTTTGGTAGCTGTTTTTTTGTATATTCGAGTATGAAAACGCTGCCATAAGTTCTCCTCTGCTTTGGCCATATATTTTTATATTATGAAAAATTGGCTTGAAAAAGGTATAAATTATTGGGTTGTAGGCTGGGTAGTTNTTTCCTTGCTTTTAATAATCATCAGTGCTGCCTTTCGCATCAANAGTTATATAGAAACTCCACAACACGGGCATTTTGACAATTTTGAAGCAGTAAACGCACTTATCTTCAGCCCTGAAAATTCNGGGAAAATAATTTATTATCACGCNTTTTTCATTTTTGATATTATATGGGCANCGCTCTTGTTGAGTATTATCGGCTATCTGATCCGCGATTTGTTTAAGGACAAATTCATTAANTGGGAGCGGCTTAAAATTCTTATTACCATACAGCAGGCGTTTTTGTTCTTTGCCGCATTAGCACTGCTTGCAGATGTTTTGGAGGGCTTTGGTTACGAATTTAAATCGGTACGGGACTTTATTAGTTTAAAATACATCACTCCTGTAAAAGTTTCGCTTTATGCAGTTTGTTTCATGTTCTTGATGTATTGGTTTCTTAAAACCGTCTTTTTACCACACATCAAAACTTTGATTCGGTTTATACAGACTGCTTTATTGAGCATCCTTTTCATCATCATTATTTATGTAATGGTAACGTTTATGGAGCAAGGCGGCACGCTGATAGTTGACCTTTTTTATAGGCCCGTAAATATTGTGATTCTCTTCTTTTTGCTCAGTTTTTTGGCGCTGGTGCTTTCACACTTTCCAGTGTATAATGATATTTGGCTTTACGGGAACAGAGATTGTGTGAGCCTTAAATGCCTAAAGACAAAAAGGGTTGGTTGGGCCTTAATATTATATATTTTGACACCAGTAAAGCCAAGCCAGGTTCAAGTGTTACTTTTGATAATGAAGCTGTTAAAAACCTGCGGCGCAGTTTGGGAGTCCTCATTTACATAGCGATGTTCCAAATATTCCTGTTGATGATTCCCCGTTATTTTGGAGTGAATTTTAATGCGTCATACATTTCGGCTTTCTTGCTTCTCATTACATTAATCGTTTATAATTATTGGGGAAAGCGTTATAACAAATGGAAAAAAAACTTAAAGGAAGGCGATGAAGCAACCAAAAAGGAAACCGTTTTATTTATTCTTAAATATGTAAGCAGGTTTCCTCGTTATTATCTGGCTTGTATAATTATGGTTCTTATAACCGCTATTCTCGTAGCCATCTTTAAATGGGACCGCATTCCCTTTACTGCGTTTCTTATCACTTTGGGTTGCCAAATGTTTCTCTATGTATATTTCAAAATATGCCGAACCTATTTTAAATACGTATTTTTTTCGAAAGACCTTCACACCGAAAAAAAGGAAATGTTCAATGAAGATATCTTGAAACTCTTTGACAAATATGGCAATGTTGAAAGCCAAAAACTTCCTAAGTATTTGAAGTATTTCGGGAAGTTAAGCGATAACGTGTTTTATTTAAATTTTATGAGGTACAGTGGAATATTCTCCTTGATTTGCCTCATTCTTGCCAATAGCTTTTTTGTGATTGCCAGTTGGTTCAGTCCCTTGGTTATTATTTGTCTCTATATTATTGTTATTTATTCAATCCTCATAATTCTCTTCAAGCATCTATTGTATTATCATAGATTGGAAGAACCGAAGGAAGTAGATGGAATAAAGGATAAAAAGAAAAAAAGTGGCCCAAAGAATTTTTATAAATATTGGTTGCCACTGCTGATTATCTTTTTGTTTTCCGGAGCCATCTATATGACTTCCTTTGAAAATGACCTTCACGAACTCACTGAAGTNAAAACCCTTAATCCTATGGGTTTTGAGGAGTTCATGAGAAATGAAACCAGCAATTCCTTTAAAAAAGACAATTACTTTTTTGTGGGTTCCTATGGCGGGGGACTAAAGGCCAATCTGTGGAATTTATTATTGTTTAACCAATTGGATTCCTTAAGTCAAGGTGAATTTTTTGACCGCAGCATTGTGCTTTCCGGTGTTTCCGGTGGTGCGGTCGGCATAGGCAATTATGCTGCCCTGCGCAATTATCACGACCAAAATGAAAACTTGGATGATGAAATATTTAAAATAGGAAAATCCAATGTATTATCAAATGAACTCACTTACCTCTTGGGGCGCGATATGATTCGGGAATACTTACCGTTCATCAATTTTCACGGCAAGGATCGCTCCTACAAAAGTATGAAGCTGCACGCCAAAAACACAGGCATGCCCATGGATGGCTTCCAAAACCTAAGTTATCTAGATTTATGGCGCAATCTTTATAAAAAACGAGAAGGTAAATTCCCTGCGCTTATAATGAATTCCACCTCAGTGGCTGGAAGGCAGGGCGTGGTTTCAACTGTTCAGTTTCCTGACAGTACCTTTGCGGGAGCCGATAATCTTTCAATATTCAAGAATGGTCCTGACTCTGTAGCGCTCACTTATTTTGGTGCAGTATCAACCACCAATCGTTTTCCGCTGTTCAGCCCTACGGCTAAAATCCGTCAAAAAGGAAATTATCTGGATGGCGGCTATTTTGAAAACAGTGGGATGCTCAGCGCATTGGAAGTATATGACGCCATTGAACGCGAAGCGGAATTTAAACAAAAAGTGCAACCTATCTTTATAAATATCATCAATTCTGGCGATTTCTATATTAGGCAAAAGTTGTTTCTGTGGAAATTTTCTTCAAAAACCGTTAAGGAATCAGGAGAATTTGCTTCCATAATTGAAACCGTTACTTCCATTGATAAACTTCCAGGATATATTTATGAGAAAATAAAAAATCGCGGATTTGCAGTTGTTCCTTTAATGATGCCACATAAAATGACCTATGAAAAAGTACGCGCTATTCTAAAAGCAGATGTGGACAACCCATTGGCGCTTATGGACAGCATCCAAAAAAACAATGAAGCCATTGATAAAGCCCTCAAGGATTATAAGGACTATGAATTTGAAAAATGGGGAGTTGTAGAGCCTCCCTTGGCACGTTTGCTGAGCGAACCCGCTGTGCAATACCAAAAGGCTATGGTCTATAAGCATCCAGAAGTTCAAGAAACCTTAGAGCTTATCCTCGATTTCATNAANACCGATACTGTGGTTACCAATATAAACCAATATAAAGTGCGGCGACCTGTCTCAAAAAACATGGGTGAAAAAATAATTAAAAATGATTCGCTTTAGTTTGTTAAGTATCTTAGTAATTGTTGTTAAATAAAGTAGCAATTCTTACCTGCTGCCTATCTTGCTAGTCTTTTAAAAGTATTTATTTACAGACCTAAAAAANGTAAGTNTAAATTCTTATCAAAAAAAATGAAAAACGAAAGAATCTATAAAATGTCCTTCGCGAGTGTTTATCCTCACTATNTAACCAAAGCAGAAAAAAAGGGACGCACCGCAGAAGAAGTAGATACCATAATCCAGTGGCTAACTGGCTATGACCAAAAAGGATTAAAAAAACAGTTAGACACCAAAGTTACCTTTGAAACCTTTTTTGACGAAGCCCCACAATTAAACCCCAACGTTTCAAAAATAACGGGTGTAATTTGTGGCTACCGAGTAGAGGAAATAGAAGAGCCACTGATGAAAAAAATTCGCTATTTGGATAAGCTGATAGACGAGCTGGCAAAAGGTAAAGCGATGGAAAAGATTTTAAGAAAATAGCTTTGTAATTAGTAAATTTCTAAAAATCCAACTATCAAACAATCCAAAAATCTACTTCCTCTTTCTAAAAATATAGCTCATCCAAACTGGATCGTTATCATCAGAAACCACAGATTGNCGGTCCAAAAACTCCCAATCGTGCGCGTTCATATAATTCAGCAANGTTGAAGTTTCCTCAATATCCTCAATTTCCTCAATAGAGATATTTTGGCCAATGAGTGAAGTCTGTTCCTCCACTTTTATGCGCTTCACCTTCCCTCGGTTGTTGGCTTTCTGAACTACAATAACTTCAAGAAAATTGTATTTGATAATTTCTTGCGAATAGCCTTCCGCTGCAAAAAAAAGGAAAAGGGCAATTATGGAAAAAACTGTGTATTTTTTCATGGTTTTATATTTCTTAGAAAAGTACAATTATATTTTGGGCAACAAAAGTCTGNTATAAATAATCTCACCNCTTTTATAAATTTTACAGTAAGGTTNTCCGAGTTTATTTATNATTAATCTAAGATAGTATTNCGGACAAATAGACTTCAATAAAAAAACTTTTAACTTTGAGCTTTCAGCTTTAAACTTTCAAAACATGCAATCCAAAGCCACAAACGCAGATCAATACATAGCAGAGCTCCCCGAAGACAGAAAGGAAGCAATGCAAAAACTAAGGGAAGTGGTAAAGAAAAACATTCCAAAAGGCTTTGAGGAAACCATGCAATACGGAATGATAAGCTANGTAGTACCGCACAGTATCTACCCAGGCGGCTACCATTGTAACCCAGCAGATGCACTGCCTTTTATGAGCATTGCTTCTCAAAAAAATCACATAAGTGTTTACCATTCCGGCATCTATGCAGATCCTNAGATTATGGCTTGGTTTGTGNCCGAATACCCCAAACACGCCAGCAACAAACTGGATATGGGAAAAAGTTGTATTCGCTTCAAAAACCCTAAAAACATTCCNTTTGAATTATTTGCAGAATTAACCTCTAAGATGTCCGTTGCCCAATGGATTGCCAAATATGAAAGTGTATTAAAACGATAGCCATTAAAACAACNAGCATAATTCAACACTTTAAAAACGCTCCCGACCTAANGATACATTCGGAAAAATATTCTTTTGAAAACTTTCAATTTCNAGATGAAAAGATAGATGAAAGCAACTTCAGCTTTCCTAATGATTCGGTTTTAGGCCTGCAAGCCGAAGCCTGTTTTAAAGCGTATTTAAAACAATCAAATAATTTTGAATTGCTTGCTTCAAACCTTCAAATTCAAGGTGCAAAGGAAACTTTGGGGGAATTGGATTATATAGTGCGAAGCCTTAAAACAGATGAAATTATTCATATTGAATTGGCCTGTAAGTTTTATTTATATGATGAAAACGCAGCTGCTTCAGAAGAAGAAAAATGGATTGGTCCCAATCGAAAAGATAGCCTGTTTGACAAATTGGAAAAAGTAAAGTTGAAACAGTTTCCATTGCTCCATACTGNCGAAACCATTCAAAAATTAGCAGAACTAGNCATCACTAAACCTTCCTCACAGGTATTGTGCTTAAAAGCTTTTTTATTTCTTCCGAAGAAAATGACCGATGAAATATTCCCGAAGTCGTTTCAAGATTGTATTGTAGGTTATTATATTAAACCCAACGATTTAGAGTTAGATGAAACAGCTCTCTATGCCATTCCTTCCAAAAAAGAATGGCTTTTGCCAGCAAAATCTCTGACCAATTGGCATAACTTTTCTGAAATCAAACAATTGATTGNTGCNCAGCTCAAGATTAATAAGTCGCCATTAATCTATAAAAAAACGCCCCATAAAATGGAGCGCTTCTTTATAGTTTGGTGGTAACAATTAATTGGTTCCGTATTTATCAAAAAGATAAACCAAGCTCGCCATAGTGGCCGCTCCAAGTTCNAGCTCACGCNTGTTAACGGCGTCAAAGGTATCATTGGCAGCGTGGTGATAATCAAAATAACGTTGACTATCGGGGCGTAAACCTGCAAGTACATCAATATTATCTTTTAACGGACCAATATCTGCGCCTCCATGTCCTTTTTCGAAATAGTGAATTAAATAGGGTTTAAATAATGGTTCCCAAGTTTTTGCTTTGCTAAAATTTATTTCATTGCTATCAAAAGAAAAACCACGAGGTGTAAAGCCCCCAGCATCACTCTCAAGGGCAAAACGATGGGTTTCTCCTTTTCGTTTTGCTTCTTCTGCATATTTATTTCCACCGCGGAGACCGTTTTCTTCATTCATAAACAACACAACTCTAATGGTGTGATTTGGTTTGTAACCCACTTTTTTGAAAAGACGCAGCACCTCCATACTTTGCACGCAGCCGGCCCCGTCATCATGGGCGCCATCGGCAAGGTCCCAACTGTCTAAATGACCNCCTACNACCATATATTCATTGGGTTTTGTACTACCAGTAATTTCACCAATCACATTATAGGATTGCACATCGTCAAACGTTTTACAATTCTGTTTGAAGTAGAATAAAAGGTTTGGTTGCAATTTCAGCNAACTGCTTAGATAATCTGCTCCGTTGGTACTAATAGCCGCTGCAGGAATTCGTTCGCTCACTGGTGTGTCTCCATAACTCATTGCCCCCGTATGCGGAAAGTCGTCCATACGCAAATTCATAGAACGAACAATAACGCCAAGTGCACCATATTTTGCGGCTTCTGCAGCACCAGAATATCGTTGGTCAACACAGCCACCATAAGCTTCAAAGGTTTGAATTAAATCAGCTTGCATCGGTCTGTTGTAGAAAACTATTTTTCCGGCAAGCTTTTCTTTTCCCAAGGCAGCCAACTCGTCTAAGCCTTTCACCTCTACCACTTCTGCTTTTATGCCAAGACTTGGTGTAGCAACCGAACCNCCCAGCGCACAAATATCTGTTACGGTCTTTTCTCCTGTTAAAGATTCTATNTAGGCATATTCCTTAAAACCACGGGTCCATTTTGGGACCATTACNGGCTGTAGCCAAACTTTGTCCAGACCAAGTTCATTTAATTCTGCTTCTGTATATTTTACGGCATTTTCTGCTTCAAAGGAACCGGAAAGTCTGCCACCAATTTCATTGGAAAGATAATCCAGCCAATCATAAGCTTTTCCATCAGTCAATGCGGTCGTGTAAAGCTTTTTCATCATAATAGAATCCTGAACAGCGTTCTGTGAAATGCCCACTGAAGAAAAAAGTAAAAAGAAAAGCAATGTGGAGATTGAAAAGGTTTTCATTGTATAAAATTTAGAAAAATAAGTTTTTTGACTGCGCTTGAACGGAAAAAATCTTGTGCCAAAGCGAATAATTAATCATTTTTAAGACGTTCACGGTATTCGGAAATCTTGGCTTTAATGTCATCGTCCAGTTCCGGTTCTTTGATGTCTTTATATTTTTTAAGCTCTTGAAGCATAATTTCCGCAACTATCACCCGAGCGGTTTCCTTATCATCTGAAGGAATAATATACCAAGGAGCATGTGGTTTTGAAGTGCGGTTAATAGCATCTTCATAACACTTTCTATAATCTTCCCAAAGTTCCCTTTCATCCAAATCACCTGGAGAAAATTTCCAGTTTTTTTCAGGCTTGTCCAATCTGCGGAGTTGGCGATCCTTTTGTTCATCCTTGGATATATTCAAAAAGAATTTGAAAATAATGGTTCCGTTCTGCTGGATTGTCTTTTCAAAATCATTGATCTGCTGAAAACGTTTGTCCCAAAATTCTGTGTCAATATCTTCCAAACTATTCACGTTAGGTAAATTTTCACCAAGAATATATTCTGGGTGTACCCTTGTTACCAGTACATTTTCATAATGAGTTCTATTAAAAACTCCAAATTTTCCGCGTTCGGGCAGTGCAATGTAATGACGCCAAAGGTAATCGTGTCTCTTCTCAAGCGCAGTGGGCGTTTTGAAACTATGAACAACTACTCCACGGGCGTTAAAATCCTTAAAAACTTCACGGATCAGACTATCTTTTCCGGCTGTGTCCATACCTTGAAGGCAAACCAGTACTCCATATTTTCCGTGAGCGTACAATTTATCCTGAAGTTTGCCCAGTTCCTTTCGGGTATTTTCTAAGTGGTCTTCCAGTTTTTTTTCTGAAACACCCAAATCCCAATCGTTTCGTGTACCATCCAATTTTATGGGACCCGTTACTTTAAAATCTTCAATGTTTACTTTTTTCATAACAATTACTTACTTGCAAAAAGTTTCACGTCTTCTTCACTGATTTCTTTTCCACCAAGAATAATCAGTCGTTCTACCACATTACGCAGTTCTCGAATATTTCCNGTCCAGTCATATTCCTGTAACAATTTTATGGCTTTTTCGGTGAATTTCTTTTTTGCTGTGCCGTGTTCGCTGGAAATTTTTTCGGAAAAATAATTTACCAACANNGGTATGTCATCTCTTCTATCATTTAAAGCAGGAACTTTCACAAGAATCACCGCCAGCCTGTGATATAAATCCTCACGAAAACGACCTTCTTCTATTTCCTTCTTTAAGTCTTTATTGGTCGCTGTTATAACGCGTACGTCAACCTTTATATCTTTATCGCTTCCCACTCTTTGCACCTTGTTTTCCTGTAATGCACGAAGTACTTTTGCTTGAGCGGAAAGGCTCATATCTCCCACTTCATCCAAGAAAATGGTTCCACCATTGGCGGCCTCAAACTTTCCTGCTCTTTCTTTGATTGCTGATGTAAACGCACCTTTTACGTGNCCGAAAAGTTCGCTTTCTATCAGTTCNCTAGGTATTGCGGCGCAGTTAACCTCTATCATCGGGCCATTNCTTCGCTCGCTTTTTTGATGAAGCCAATGTGCCACCAGCTCTTTTCCTGTTCCGTTGGGGCCAGTAATTAGAACGCGGGCCTCGGTAGGCGCCACTTTTTCAATCATATCTTTTATAAGTCCGATTTCTTGTGACTCACCAACCATTTCATAGTTTTTGGAAACCTTCTTTTTGAGCCGACTGTTTTCAACAACCAATTCTTTTCGGTCTAACGCAATGCGCACGGTGTTCAGCAATCGGTTTAAATCTGGNGGTTTTGAAATATAGTCAAAAGCACCCATTTTCATTGTATTTACGGCGGTTTCCAAATCGCCGTGACCAGAAATCATGACCATTGGTATTTCAGGTTTTATTTTTTTTACTGCTTCCAAAACCTCAACACCGTCCATTTTTGGCATTTTGATATCGCAAAGCACCAAATCAAAATCTTCTTTTTTTATTATTTCCATTCCGGCAAGGCCATCTTCGGCTTCAAAAACTTCGTAACCTTGATTTTCTTCGGAAAGAATTTTAACCAAAACCCTTCTGATTGCTGCTTCGTCTTCTATTATAAGTATTCTGTACATTTAATATTTCAATTTTATTTCTGCCCTAAAATAAGGTCTTTTTCGGCAATATTATTTCTTAATATTTAAGCCATTTGAAAATCTCTTTATAGGTAGGTTTCTTTCCGTACATTAAAATTCCCACGCGATAAATCTTAGCTGCAAACCACACCATTCCAATAAAACTACTGAATAGNATTACAACGGAAATAATCTGTTGCCAAACAGGAACGCCAAAGGGNATGCGCATTAGCATCACTACCGGAGAGGTAAACGGAATGTATGAAAACACTTGCGAAACAGTGCCGTGCGGATTGTCCATTACAGTAAAAAACCCAACATATACCGCTAAAATAAGTGGCATCAAAATAGGCATCATAAATTGTTGGGTATCGGTTTCACTATCAACTGCGGCGCCAACCGAGGCNTATAATGAAGCGTAGAGTAAATACCCACCAACAAAGAAAAGGATGAACATCACTATTAAATTTAAAATTGGCAAGTTATTAATTTCCAACATTACATCATGTAAAACTTGCTGTGTGCCGCCATCTATGCTATTTTCCATAATCTGTTGTGATGGAGAGGCGGAAGCTGCATCAATTCCAAAAATAGAGGTTACCACCGTCATCAAAACCAAAATTAAAACCACCCAAACNAAAAACTGGGTAATACCCGCCAAAGTGGTTCCAAATATTTTTCCCAAGAGCAAAACACGTGGCTTTACAGATGAAATGATNACTTCTATGACNCTNCTGGTTTTTTCTTCTATTACACTACGCATAATCATGTTTCCATAAATGATGATAAACATAAAGAGCAGATAGCCAGCGGCGGCACCAAAAGCCAATTTTAAACCAGAACCGAGTTTGGAGGTTTCCTTCCCTTTAAAAGTTTCTTGATTGGTATTGATGTCAATGTGAAGGCTTTTAATAGTTTCTGAATCAATTCCAGCTTCTTTCAACTTTAGCGTATTCACCTTAGTTTCCAACATACTGTTGATATCGCTCATCATTGAAAGCGATGGTGAATCTTCGGAATAAAAAGTTATTTTTTTGGAAAGGTCTTCTAAGTTTTCAGTTTTTGGAATGAATAGTAAACCATAATCTTCTTCAATTTCAGCTTGCTTTTTTGCGGCTTCCAAGGAAATGTTTTGCAATATTTTATACTGCATATGTGGTGAACTGTTGAATTCATCTGNAAATAATCCAGTTTCGTCCAATATTGAAATCTTTCGAACTGTATCGCTGTTCAAACTAGACAAATAGGCAACCAATGCAAAAATACCTACAAAGATAAACGGGCTCAAAAAAGTCATTATTATGAACGATTTATTGCGGACTTTGGTTAGGTATTCCCTTTTTATAATGAGCGAAAGGTGGTTCATTGTGGTTTAATTTTTTTGAATCGTTTCAATAAAAATATCGCTAGCAGAAGGAATTACTTCTACAAAATGGGTCAACTGACCCTGTGAGGTAAGGTAGTTTACAAAATCATTTGTAGATACTGAATCTGGCACTTTTACTTTGTATTGTAATTCATCATTAATGCTTTTAAATGTTGCCGGAAATACTTCAAATTTTTCCATTAACGAAGCCGAAATGGCTGCATGGTTTGGGGTTATCAATCCTATTTCAAACATATTGCTTCTGTATTGACGCTTAATATCGATCAACTTACCATCCAATATTTTATTNGATTTATGGATTAGNGCAATGTGGTCACACATTTCCTCAACAGATTCCATTCGGTGTGTTGAAAAAATAACGGTTGCACCGTCATCGCGAAGTTTTAATATTTCATCTTTTATGAGATTGGCATTTATAGGGTCAAAACCACTGAAGGGTTCATCAAAAATTAACAATTTCGGCTTGTGAAGCACTGTTACCACAAACTGGATTTTCTGTGCCATTCCTTTGGACAGTTCCTGTATTTTTTTGTCCCACCAATCGCCAATCTGCAAACGGTCAAACCAATATTTCAATCGCTCTTTTGCTTCTTGTTTTGAAAGCCCTTTAAGTTGTGCTAAATAAAGAGCTTGCTCTCCAACTTTCATTGTTTTATAAAGTCCACGTTCTTCGGGCAAATAACCAATGAATTTAATGTGATGCGGCTGGAGCGGTTCGCCATCCAAAATGACTGAGCCAGAGTCAGGCAATGTAATTTGATTTATTATTCTGATTAAGGTTGTTTTTCCGGCACCGTTTGGCCCCAATAGTCCGAATATGCTTCCTTTTTCTACCTCTATGGAAACGTTATTAAGCGCTTTATAATCACCATAGACTTTGGAAACATTGTTGACCACTAAAAGTTTTTCCATGAATTTTCTTTGAAGTATGTAAATATATTGATTTGATAGTATCTCAACCTTTAAAGGGGCAAGATTTATGATTTTTTTTAGACAATAGAAATAGTAATTCAGCAATTCTCATTTTTGGATCCAAGAAGGGTAAAAACAAAACCCACCCAAAAATTGAATTCTTGGGTGGGAAAAAAAATTGCTATGAAAAAGAAAAATTATCGCCTCTAAGACGAAGCGACATTTCAAATATATATAAAAATATTTATTTAACGTTTGTTTA
>JGI24723J26617_10003347_pt1 | contig 11705 bp, 6 predicted proteins | sample Cruoilmetagenom6_FD_26617 | JGI IMG/M metagenome (IMG submission 26617) | reverse complement strand
ATGCCTTTGCATTTATCCTTACTGACAATATCACTGGAGTAGTTCAAAATTTAGCTGTGTTGCCGGGAACTGCCACCCCTATTGAAGTTACCAATATACGANACGAAGTAATTGGGCAATGTGCAGCAATTAATGAACANTATTTTGGTCAATATAATTTTCAACCGATAACCAATCCTTTAGCGCCTTCTGTGCCTGCAGCAAATGCAGCGATCGATTTTAATGGGCAAACCGTTGAGTTGACAGCAATGGGTACAGTGGTACCAGGAAATACCTATACAATTAAATTAGTTATTGCCGATCAGCAAGACACGCAGTATGACATTTCGGTTTATTTGGAAGCGGGATCATTCAATATTGGTGTAGATCTTGGTCCTGATGCTACTATTGCTAATGGAAATCCAGGCTGTTCAGGTGAACCTTATACCATTGGNGTGATGCCCGATTTTGGTTCTACGTATAGATGGTTTGTATTAAATACAGGAACAGGTATTTTTGATGTTATTCCTGGGGAAACAAATAGCACCTTAGACGTGACCGTAGATGGTACGTATAAAATAGAGGTTACAAGTAATACAGGTTGTGCTGCTACCGATGAGGTNGAAGTAGAGTTTGCTCCACAACCAATNGCGGGTGTNCCGGATATTTTAAAGACCTGTGACGATTTACCAAACGATGGTATTGGGCTTTTCGATCTTACGGATCGTAATGCACAGATAATAAATGGACAACCAGGCACTGCGGTTACTTGGTTTACTTCAGAAATAGCTGCACGATCAGGAGCATTTCCTATTCCAGATCCAACCATGTATACTAATACAACGCCAGGGCTTGATGCTGTTTGGGCGCGTTTAGAAGACGGAACATTTGGCTGCTTCGATGTGGTTAAATTAGTCTTACAGGTTAATGACAGTCCCTCTATCACGGATCCTATTACGGATTATTTTTTATGTGACAATGATGAGGATGGTCAGGAGTTTTTTGATTTGCGTAGTAAGGATTCGGAGATTTTAAATACGTTGGTAGGCGTTACTTTGACGTATCATCCTACGCAGGCTGATGCTATAGCTGGCACTGCAGTTATTATAAATGACACTGCTTTTCCTAGTGGTAATGCTGTGATGTGGGTTCGTGCTGAGAATGTAGATTCTGATGGTTTTATGTGTGTTACTGTTGGTAGTTTTAATTTGGTATTGGGTACGGTTCCTGTTTTTGTGGAGGTTACTCCTTATATCGAGTGTGATGATAATGGTGATGGTATTGAAGATTTTAATTTAGCGGGCCAGTATGCTGCTATTAGTGGTGGTAACATTGCATTGGATATTACCTTCCATAGGCTTCAGGTTGATGCAGACACGGGAGATAATCCGATCAATAGTCCNTATACGAGTACAGGAGAGATTGTATTTGTACGTATTGTAGATGCTACGACGGGTTGNTATGGCACCTATGAGATGGAGCTTGTTGTTCAGGCGCCTCCACCTATTGATACGATGCTGATGCCGCTAACGTATTGTGATGATGACAATGATGGTTTTGGAGAGTTTGATCTGACCGAAGCTGATAGTGAAGTTACTTTGGGTAACCCTGGCGGAAATTTAGTGGTTAGTTATCACTATACGCTGGCAGATGCTCAAAACGGAGTCTTGCCTTTAGGGATTCCATATTTGAATGATGTTCCTTATTCACAGCTTGTCTATGTACGGGTATTGGACCTGGCTACGGGTTGTTATAGTGTTACTACGTTGGAGCTTCAAGTTTTAGATAGTCCACTGCTGTTTCCACCAGCGCCCTTGGTACTGTGTGATGGTAATAATGATGGTTTTGAAGTTTTTGATTTGACTGTTGTAGGCAATGCGCTCATTGCAGGGCTACCAAACGGTCCTTATACGGTTGGGTATTATACAGACGCTGCTCAAACGGTTGTGATCGCAAACCCAGGGGCGTATACCAATACCTCAACACCACAACAAACGATTTATATCCGTGTCACCGATACGGTTAATGGTTGTCAGGAGAGCGTAGAACTAATTATAGAGGTACAAGCAGGCCCTGTTCTTAATCAACCAGATCCTTTAGAGGTTTGTGATGATGACAATGATGGTTTTGCTATTTTCGATTTAACAGATCGTACCTTCCAGATTACTGGAGGAGATCTTTCTGTGCAGTTAGATTTCTTTGCAGATCTCGCCGATTTCAATGCTGATATGGCCATTGCAGATCCTACGATGTATGTCAACACGATGAACAACCAGACGATCTATATCAAGGCTCGTTTTGGTGCTATGGGTTGTGAGATCGCAGATACTGCTATTACTTTAGATCTTATTGTAAATCCGAAACCCACACCTGTAACTCCTACACCTCTTATAGGTTGTGATACGGAAGGTGATGGTACGATTTTATTTGATATTGCCAGTAAGACGGCAGAGATCATCGGTGGAGAGCCTGGTGTTTCGGTGAGTTATCATGAGACGCAATTGGATGCTGAGTTAGGACAAGCCCCTTTGGTGAGTCCGTATCAGAATATTGCCTCTCCGATCCAAGTGATCTGGGCACGCGCTATTTTCCCGCTGATTAGTGGGGGTAGTGGTTGTTATGCTATTGTTCCTTTAGAGCTTCAAGTTCTTGAAGGTCCTGAGGTGCCTTTAGTGATTAGTGATTTGGTTGTGTGTAGTGCTATGCCAAGTGCTATCTTTGATTTAACGAATAAGGATGATGAGATTCGCAGTGGCGGTCTGTATCCTCTTCCAGATTATACTGTTAGCTATTACAACGACGCGATGAACGCTCAAATGGGTACTAATGCCATTGCAAATCCACAGGCGTATAACAGCACACCACCTGAGACGATCCATGTACGATTAGAGGGTGCTAATGCTTGTTTTGATACAGGTAGCTTTGAACTCGTGATTAGTTTAGGTCCTGCCATTGTACAGCCAACCCCGCTTCGTATTTGTGATGATCTAGGAGAGCCTAATGACGGTATTGCAGAATTTGATTTGACGATCAAGGATGATGAGATCACGGGCGGGAATGCTTCCTATGGTGTTCGTTATTACAAGAGTTTAGATGATCTTCAGAATGATCTTTTTATCTCTCCAGCGAGTGCTTATGTCAATACAACCCCTATAGAGACGATCTATGTGCGTGTTTTAGATAGTGGTACGGAGTGTGAGGCTACGACGAACTTTACCATTAGTGTGACACCAAACCCGGTTCCGGGGATCCCTGATGCGCTTCGCGCGTGTGATATCGATGGTGATGGTATGGAATTTTTCAATTTAACGGATGCTGCGCCTCAGATCCAGACCAATGCGAGTTGGGTTCTTACCTATTACGATGACCTTAATGAGGCATTTATAGGAGGTTTAGAGGTTGCTGATGCGACCAATTACCAGAATACGACCAATCCTCAGATCGTATATGTACGTGTTACCGATCCAGGTACGGCGGAGGCTTGTTTTGAGATCGTAGAGTTAGAATTAATTGCAGAGCCCCTTCCGGATGATAGTATTCAGATCGATCCGCTTGTAGCCTGTAGTGATGTATTAGGGAATGACCGAGCTGTTTTTGATTTAACGGCTGCGATTCCAGATCTATTAGGTCCGCTTCAGGACCCTGCAGATTATATGGTTAGTTTTTTCCGAAGTGATTTAGAGGCTATTGCCAATACGGGAGCTATTGCTTTTCCGAGTAGTTTTGAGAATCAGACCAATCCACAATTGATCTGGACGCGTATTACTCATATAGTATCGGGATGTTTTTCTGCTGGGAACCAGAGTTTTGAGTTGGTTGTTCAGGACGGTGCTACGGCTACAGATCCTATTGCTCCGTATGTTATTTGTGATAATTTAGATCCAGTCGATGGTATTGGTGAGTTTGATCTTACCACGCAGGATGCTGAGATCTTGGCAGGTCAAGACCCGCTGGATTATACGGTTAGTTATCACCTTACCTTGGCAGATGCCGAGGCAGGGACCAATGCTGTTACTCCTGTGACGGCCTATCAGAATGAGATCAATCCACAGCTTATTTATGCACGTGTGACCAATAGTTCGAATATGGTTATGCCACAGTGCTACGCTACGGCGCAGTTACTGCTAAAGGTGGAGCAATTACCTGAGATCGTCTTTGAGGGCGGTTATAGGGTTTGTGTAGATGCTCAGGGGAATCCTATTCCGGAGGAAGATGGATCTATTTCTCCTCCTACGATAGAGACGGGCTTGGATGAGTCGCTTTATGGTTTTATGTGGGATGTTAATGGTCAGCCATTGCCAGAGGTAGGAGGGTCTATTGTTGCTGTTGTTGGAGGTACGTATACGGTTACAGTTACGGAGTTTGCTTCGGGATGTAGTGGTCGTTATAGTGTGGATGTACAACAATCATCGCCACCGATTGATTTTGGTGCTGAGGCTATTAGTGGTGCCTTTGCAGGTGAACATGTGATAGAGGCCTTTGCTATGGGTGATGGTACGTATGAGTTCCAATTGGATGAAGGTCCTTTTCAGCAGAGTGGTACCTTTGGTGATGTGCAGCCTGGAGATCATATTGTAACGATCCGTGATATTTATGGATGTGGAAGTGTTGAGATTCCTGTGGGTGTTATTGATTATCCTAGGTTCTTTACTCCCAATGGGGATCGTTGGAATAATACGTGGAATATCATTGGAATTGCCAATGGTGACCCTACGGCAAAAATTTATATATTTGACAGGCACGGAAAACTCTTAAAGCAGATCAGTCCGTTAGGGACTGGATGGGATGGTACATATAACGGGAATCCGTTGCCATCGAGTGATTACTGGTTCCAAATCGAATACACCGAGAACGAAAAAAGAAAAGAATTTAGAGGACACTTTACCTTGAAAAGATAAAGCGTTCAACAAAACAAAAAAAACGCTCCAAGACTATTGGAGCGTTTTTTGTTTTTAAATTTTTAAGATACTTATAAACTGAATCCTAAAGTTAATACTACATTGCTATATATCGTGTCAATGGAAGCGCTATCGGTTAAACCCACGCTATAAAGCTGTTGTTTTTGCGATTGTTCAGCTCGTGCGTACGCTACGTCAAAATGAAAATTCCCGCCGTTATAGCCTAGGCCTAGTGAAAAGCCTTCAAGAGAGCTCATAAGCTCTTCATCTTGATAAGGACTCTCTTCATAACGCAAACCACCGCGTAAACTCAATCGATCTATGCGATATTCGCCTCCCAATCGATAGGAAGACGCACCTTGCAAATTGTTTTCAATAATCCGATTCTGTTCCTGAAAATAGGCGTCAGCGTCTGGACCAAACGTAATCCCAGCATAATTTTTATAATTGTAATCAAAACTGATCAAACCTTTTTCACTTAAAACATAAGCCGCACTGGCTCCAATTTTAGCGGGTGTTCTCAGTTGGTAATCTTTATAAATATTCAGTACACGTGGATTAATTCGCTCTGTTAGAACTTGATTGTCCACAAGGCGTTCTGTTTCTAAAAATTGTGTAGTTTCTTCGGAAATCGTATACCATGTTGGCGTGTCATAATTGATTCCTAGTCGGAACTGATCTCCTATTTTTGCAATTCCTCCAATTTGTGCGGAAAAACCACTCCCTAAAACGGACAAGTTGTTTTCGAAAACAACAGATTTTACTAAACTTCCGTCGTTATTATTTGCTTCAAAAAGAAGTTTACTTTCAGAATAATCAATAATATGTGAATTTAGATTTATTCCGAAGTAATAATCATCAGTGTATTGCGTAGCGATGTTTAAAGTGTACTTCCCAACATAACCTTCAGAAAGTTTTGAGTATTCCTGATTAAATAAACCAGATGCTATATTTGAGGTATACTGTGTGTTTCCGCCGTCATCACTCACAGGATCAAAAATATATCCTTGATATCCCAATAGCGCGTTTTGAGCTGAAGTGCCTTCCGTTTCTCCCAGAAAATCATATAAATCTGAAATGCTTTCACCTGGGCGCAATTGCAATAGATCTAAAGGAATACCTTGTGCTTGCTGTAAAAAGAAACCATCAATAGAGTTGTTGCCAGTTCCTTGGAAGAATAAATCATTACTTAGGTTTCGATTCAAATTATAATTTACGCCAATAGTAAATTTTTTCCAATCTGATTCGTTGTTGGCATTATCAAAAACAAAAATGGCTCCTGCTTGCGAGATATTTACGTCTGTGTCGATGCTTCGAGTATCTGTGCCGAAGTATGTGTTGTTGTTCTCACGATCTAAAATTGCCAGAGAGAGAACACCTCCGTTTGTAAGAAAGACGGCTCCTCCTGCCGGATTTATGGAAAGCGCCGAGAAATCACCGCCTAACGCGCCAAAAGCGCCGCTCATAGCAGTGTATCTTGCTGTTCCAGTGGGTTCTTCTAACGAATATCTAAGTCCGTCTGTCAGATTTTGTGCGTCACAAAAAGCCATAGAGATGACCATTATGAACGAGATTGAGATCCTTTTCATAGATAAATGATTGTAATTAAGAATTTTAGTTTTTTATCCGCGTCCGCCACCTCTTCGTGAACTTCCGCTACTGCGTCCGCTGCTTGAGCGTCCACTGCTTCGCGAACTATTAAAAGAGCCAGATCCTCGACTAGAAGAAGATGGTCTTGTGTTCACGCTAGGTCTTGACGATGGTCTTGAATTTACGCTAGGTCTAGATGTTGGTCTTGAGTTCACACTAGGTCTTGATGAAGGTCTAGAATTTACACTAGGTCGTTGTCTTGAAGATGATCTTGAATTAATAGTTGAATTTCTTCTAGAATTCACGCTAGATCTGTTTATTGAACTTCTTCCGCTTCGAGTAGAATTTCTTGCATTTGTAGTGTTGTAACGCGATCTTGCGCTATTCCGGGCACTGTAGTAATCTGTATTTCTTCTTCCGCGATTGTAGGCATATCCATTGTGATAACTATGTCCATATCCGTGGCCGTAGTATCCGCCGTAATAGTTGTTGTAATACGGGTAGTAGAATCCACCCCAGTAGTTATTTGCGTAACCCCATCCAGTGTATCCCCAGCCCCAGCCGTAGCTAATGCCCCAATAAGGTCTGTAGTATGCGCCCCAATAATTACCATACCAATACGGATTCGAATAACCCCATCCGTAGTTTGAATAAATATTCACTTCTACCGTTTCAGCATTATTACCCCAACCTCCATTGTCGTTTTCATAGTAAGCTTCTTCGGTTACTACATAGCCGTCCTCATCGAGCCTTTCGGTAGTTGAGTACGCATCGACATCCGTAAAAATATCTCCATCTTCAGGAAGCGTATATGCTTCCGCATTGGATTTAAAATATTGTTTGTAGTAATTTGATTTATCTTCTGTTTCTTGTTCCGCATTGTCCGTATTTTCAGCGTCACTAGAGGCATAGATCCCGTCTGTCTCCCCATATTGGCTGTTGTTGTAAGTTCCGCAAGCGGAAAAAAGCAGCGCAATACCAGCTGCAAGGAGCAGTGGGATTCGCTTTGTCAAGGTGGAGTACATGGTTTTCATATCTATTGTAATTAAATTGTTGGACATTATAAAAATAGTTAGTTTTGCCGAGAACTACTAACTATTTAACTAAAACACAACATTTGTGCCAAACTACCTACTATGGCTAAGAATTTAACGACACGAGACGAGGATTATTCAAAATGGTATAACGAGTTAGTAATCAAGGCAGACCTTGCTGAAAATTCGGGAGTAAAGGGTTGTATGGTTATTAAACCATATGGTTATGCTATTTGGGAACGCATTCAGGCTGAGTTAGACCGAATGTTCAAGGAGACAGGACATCAAAATGCATATTTTCCTATTTTTATTCCGAAGTCATATTTTAGTAAAGAGGCAAGTCATGTAGATGGCTTTGCGAAAGAATGTGCTGTGGTTACTCATTATCGCTTAAAAAATGATGAGAACGGCGGCGTTATTGTTGATCCCGATGCGAAGCTCGAAGAAGAGCTTATTGTAAGACCTACTTCTGAAACCATTATTTGGGATACTTATCGTAAGTGGATTCAATCCTATCGTGATCTTCCATTGTTGATTAATCAATGGGCAAATGTTGTTCGCTGGGAAATGCGTACCCGTTTGTTTTTGCGTACTGCTGAATTTTTATGGCAAGAAGGGCATACTGCGCACGCTACCGAAAAAGAAGCGATCGCAGAGGCGGAACAAATGATGAATATCTATGCCGAATTTGCTGAAAATTATATGGCTATTCCAGTTATTAAGGGGTTAAAGACTGAAAGTGAGCGTTTTGCGGGAGCTTTAGAAACCTATTGTATTGAAGCGTTGATGCAAGATGGAAAAGCTTTACAGGCTGGTACATCTCACTTTTTGGGACAAAATTTTGCAAAAGCATTTGATGTGAAATTTCAAACAAAGGAAGGGAAGCAAGAATTTGTGTGGGCCACCTCTTGGGGTGTTTCTACACGGCTGATGGGCGCTTTAGTTATGACGCATAGTGATGACAACGGACTCGTATTGCCTCCAAATTTAGCGCCAGATCAAGTGGTGATCGTGCCTATTTATAGAAATGATGAGCAATTTGATGCCGTCAGTGAAGCAGCTACTGCATTGATGAAAGAGCTTCGTGCTAAAGGATTACGGGTTAAATTTGATAATCGCGATACTCAAAAGCCTGGCTGGAAATTCAATGAATACGAATTAAAAGGGGTGCCTGTGCGTATTGCAATAGGGCCTAAAGATCTGGAAAATGGTACATTCGAGGTGGCTCGAAGAGATACGTTGACCAAAGAAATTATGAGTAAAGACGAAGTGGTTGATCGCGTAGTAGGACTTATGGATACCATTCAGGAGCATCTATTGAACAAAGCGATTGACTATCGAACCGAATTTACCACCGAAGTAAGCTCATACGACGAGTTTAAGGAAGTATTAGAACAAAAGGGTGGATTTATACTTGCGCACTGGGATGGTACAGCAGAGACNGAGGAACGCGTAAAGAACGAGACAAAAGCAACGATTCGCTGCATTCCATTGGACATTGACACTGGATCGGGAAGTTGTATGGTAACGGGTAAACCGTCAGTAAAAAAGGTGCTTTTCGCAAAAGCCTATTAATTTTTTAGAAAAAAGTTTATTAGGATTTGCAACATTGAAAAATAGTTGTATTTTTGCATCCGCATTAAAAAATAAATGGTCCGTTCGTCTAGGGGTTAGGACGCCAGGTTTTCATCCTGGTAACAGGGGTTCGATTCCCCTACGGACTACAAAATTAAGTTATAAAAAATAAATCATGGCGAATCATAAGTCAGCATTAAAGAGAATTAGAAGTAGCGAAACAAAACGCCTACGTAACCGTTACCAACACAAAACGGCTCGTAATGCGATGAAAAAGCTTAAGGAGCTTACTGATAGAAAAGAAGCTGAAAAGTTATTTCCATCAGTTGTTTCTATGATCGACAGATTGGCTAAGAAAAATATTATCCATGATAATAAAGCTGCCAACCTAAAATCAGGTTTAGCTAAGCACATCGCTGCGCTTTAAGATATCTAGCTTAAAAAAATAAAAGCTCCTTCAGGAAACTGAGGGAGCTTTTTGTTTTCGATGTTTTTGGTTATTCGTGTAGCTCGATCGTGAGATCATCAAAATATACTGATGCTGGTGTTTCCGAAGATAAATAAAATAAAACTCGAACTTTTTCGGTTTCCAAAGGAAGGCAGGTAACTGTAACGATTTGGTCTTNATAAAGCGTAGTTCCGGAAGTGTGTGTGTCNATAAGNCTGAAATANCTTCCGAAGCGCTTATTCGTCACGTCATAGAGATCCACAACAATGGCAACAAAGCCACTATCGAGTCCTTCCGTGATAATGTCACCGCGAATTTTTAGATTTGAACAAAGTTCGAAGTCGGCTACCTCAAAATCTTTATACCAATACCCATAGGCTTCTGTGGTATTGTTTCCTGTTGCTGTAATACCCAATGAATACGGTGGTGATGTGGTGTTTTCTTCTTCAATAAGGTAGGTNTAAGGAATCTCTGAGGGGTCATTTTCTAAGGTTTCATCCTCCCAATCATCAATAGATTGGGCATTCATATCATCAGTAGCCCATGTAGCGGTGTAAAACTTTTCTTCGGCCCACGAAGGAGTCGCTATGTTTGTTTGAAGTAATTCGTCTAAATAATAATCGCGCTGGNTGGGTTGGTATTCATTGTAAACTCTGTAGTTGCTGCAAACATTCGTACACATGAGGGAAGAATAAGATTCATTAGGAAGTGACATAACTTCATGATTTCTGCGTAAAAGCGAGTGACCCAATTCATGAAAGATCAAGTTCTCCTTTTCTATATCGGTTCTGGAACTCCANCAATTAGCCGTTTTTAAAACTTCAATAAGTCCGCCAGCATTATAGTAAGCATACGCGCAATAATCACCTTGAACCATGCTAAATTCATTTACGAAGACAATCTGTAGTGGTTTATCTCGTAGGTTGGTTCCTCGTCGTTGCATTTCGTTGTAAAAACTATTTACATAAGGGAGAAAGGCAGCGTCAATAAAGTTNCCCGCTGGCGNTGTGCCATTTGACGGATTCGGGATCACTTTGTAGTCGTCATGCTCAAAGCAAGCGGTGAAAGTGAAGAAAAGTAGAAGATAGATTATGATAGTGTGTTTCATATTTTAAAGCTATAAAAAACACCTTGTTCGCTTGTTTGTTTTCTTCGGAAAGCCGATAACAATAATTATTATTAAGGAATTAGTATATTTCGGTTCAACTTTACTAGCTTATTGAGCTATTTGAAATGATCGATANAATCCAAAAATTACTCTTTACCCAAATAGATGCCTCTGTAGTGAGTCTCTTTCGTATTGTTTTTGGATGTTTTATGGTCTATCAAATGATGTATTATTTCCAAATTGATTATACGTATCAGTTTATGGCAGGTCCGCAGCTGTTATTCTCGTATCCCGGACTGTCATTTATGCAACCCCTGCCTTTAGGGATCTTAAAAATAGTACACGTAGCACTGTTGTTGGCTGCGGTTTTAATTGCTATCGGACTTTGGTATCGGTACGCGATTACTTTCTTTTTTATAGGTTTCACATATTTTTCGTTTATCGATATTACGCTTTATAACAATCATATTTACCTAATTGCTTTGCTCGCATTTGTTATGATCTTTATCGATGCCGACAGAAAGTATAGTATTAGCGCTAGACGAACTAAAACCCATCCTATTTTAAAAATTCCAGCATGGAATCAATATCTCCTCGTTTTTTTAATCGCATTGCCCTATTTCTATGGAGGTATTGCAAAATTGTCGTCAAATTGGTTAGATACGAACTTGGTTTCTATCATGGTCGATGCTTCTGGTGCTAGTACGCTAAGCAATCTCTTCTCGAAGGAAGTGCTCGTTGGNTTTTTAAAATATGGCGGAATTGTCTATGATCTCGGTATTGTATTTTTGTTGCTCTTTAAGCGTACCAGACTTCTTGGGATTTTGTTGGTGATTATTTTTAATTATACAAATCACTCTCTTTTGTTTGATGATATAGGGATATTCCCTTTTTTGATGATCTGCTCAACCATTTTGTTTTTCAATGCTGAAAAAGTTAATGACTTTATTCANTCGTTTAAGAATAAAGAANAAGCAAATAAAGTGTCTAAAAAAGAAGCGAAACGTCTTCGGAAACTATCCAAAAAAACAGCTTCAGCTTCTGAAATTGTTGCTCAGCCTACCGAACAATTA
>JGI24723J26617_10003339_pt1 | contig 11723 bp, 7 predicted proteins | sample Cruoilmetagenom6_FD_26617 | JGI IMG/M metagenome (IMG submission 26617) | reverse complement strand
CCCATCCCGGTGCTGATGGTCACAAAGATCAGCGCACCAAGGGTCAGCGTGGCCAGGCTGCCGGTCATTTGCACGCCGAATACATTGATGGCAAAACCCACCATCAACGCATAGCTGATCATGGAGATCGCGATATAAGGCAGTTGCTTGCCCAGCAGAAACTCCAGCCGCGTGACGGGCGTGACATATAGGTTGACGATTGATCCAAGTTCCTTTTCACGCACCACGCTTAGCGCCGCCAGCATCGCCGGGATCATCATCAGCAACAGCGGGATGATGGCCGGGACCATCGCCACCAGGCTTAAAACATCAGGATTATAGCGAAACCGTACCTCAAGGTTATANGCNCCCTCAACGGCGTGATCGCCAAAGGTCTGGCGGGCAGTNTCGGTCAGCCAGTGGGCGTGAATGCCCTGAACATAACCCTGCACGGTTTCCGCGCGCACCGGCATGGCCCCGTCGATCCAGGCACCGATCTCGACATTGCGGCCACGCGACAGGTCGGCGGCAAATCCGGGCGGGATTTCGATGGCCAGACTGATCTCGCCACGGCGCATCCGCAGGTCAAGGTCGGCGTGGTCGTGCAATGGCGGGCCTTGGTTGAAATAGCGCGATCCGCCAATCTGCGCGATATAGTCACGGCTGGTGGTGGTCTGGTCAAAATCCAGCGCGGCAAAGTTCAGATCCTCGACATCCATGTTGATGCCATAGCCCACCACCAGCATCAGCAGCAGGCTGCCCACCATCGCCAGCGCCGCCCGGATCGGGTCGTGCCGCAGTTCCAGTGCCTCGCGTCTGGTATAGCCGTACATGCGTTGCAGGCTGAACAGACGATGCGGGCCTTTGCGGCGCGGCGCGGTGGTGGCAACAGACAGCTCACCCAGCACCTTCTCGGGTTCGCCGATGGCCTGTTTAAGATAATGCACAAAGGCATCGTCCAGCGTCGCGGCCTTCGCGCCCTGCCGGATCGTGTCGGGCGCGCCGCTGACCAGAACCCGGCCTGCGTGCATCAGCGATATGCGATCGCAGCGTTCCGCTTCGTTCATGAAATGGGTCGAGATAAAAATCGTCACGCCGCGATTGCGGCTGAGATCAACCAGCGACTCCCAGAACTGGTCACGCGCCACCGGGTCCACCCCCGAGGTCGGTTCGTCCAGGATCAGGATATCGGGATCATGGATCATCGCCACGCCAAGCGAAAGGCGCTGGCGAATGCCCAACGGCAAGGCGGCGGGCATCACGTCCATCACTTCTTTGAGGTCGAACATCTCGGCCATCTCGTCGACCCGCGCGTCTATGCGCGCTGGCTCGAGATTGAACATCCGGGCATGAAGCACCAGGTTCTGACGAACGCTCAGTTCAGAATAGAGCGAAAAGGACTGGCTCATGTAGCCGATACGCTTGCGCACCCCGATACCATGGGTGCCGGCTGACTGCCCGAAAAGCTGTGCGTGGCCATCCGAGGCCTCCAGCAGACCGGTCAGCACCTTCATCGTCGTAGTCTTGCCACAGCCATTGGATCCCAGAAACCCAAAGATCTCGCCCTTGCGGATCTGAAAATCCACGCTGTCCACGGCNGTGAAATCACCAAACCGGACGGTCAGGTTTTCCGCCTCGATGACGAAACCATCATCGTCCGTCTCATCGCGCGGCGGGATGACAAGATCGTTATGCCCCGCACGCTCGTCCTCGGGCAGAAGCGCGATAAAGGCGGCGTCCAGGGTTTCCGCCCCTGTGCGCGCCAGCAGGTCGGTGGGCGTACCTGTCGCCAGAACCTGACCGTCATCCATCGCCACCAGCCAGTCGAACCCGGCGGCTTCCTCCATATAGGCGGTGGCGACAATCACGCTCATGCCGGGGCGGTTTGCGCGGATGCCTGTGATCATCTCCCAGAACTGGCGGCGCGCCAGAGGATCGACGCCGGTTGTCGGCTCGTCCAGGATCAGCAGGTCAGGATCGTGGATCAGCGCACAGCACAAGCCCAGCTTTTGCTTCATCCCGCCCGACAGCTTCCCCACCGGGCGCTGCGCAAAGGGGGCCAGCCCTGTGGCCTGCAAAAGTTCTGTTATACGGCGATGACGTTCTGCACCTGCATGTCCGAACAGACGTCCGAAGAAGTCCACGTTTTCATAGACCGACAGCGTTCGATACAGGTTGCGGCCCAACCCCTGCGGCATATAGGCGATGCGCGGGCAGATCCGTCCCCGGTGGCGCGCTCTGGCCATGTCACCGCCCAGCACCTGTAACCGACCNTCCTGCAGGGCGCGGGCACCGGCGATCAGCGCNAACAGNCTTGATTTGCCAACCCCGTCCGGGCCGATCAGCCCGACAATGCAACCTGCCGGAAAATCAAGGGTGATATCGCTCAGCGCTCGGATCTTGCCGTAAGACAGGCCAACCCCGGCAAGACTGGCAACCACATCTGAGGTCCCTGCCCTCATCTGAGCAATTGGCTGTCGATATCCACAGGCCACCGGGCGTTAGGGTCAAGCTGCACCCAGGCCACGCCGGGAAGGCCGGTCTTGACTTGCGCGACATGTGCGTGCAGCAGGTCCGGATCTATCCGGGCGCGGATCCTGAACATCAGCTTTTCACGCTCGACGCGGGTTTCTACCGTTTTAGGGGTGAACTGGGCCACGTCGGCCACAAAAGACACCTGCGCCGGAATGGCCAGTTGCGGTGCCACATCAAGGAATATTCGCGCCTCGTTACCGATGCCGATGCGCCCGGCCTGATCCGTGGGCAGAAAGAATGTCATGTAGACATCGGCCAGATCCACCAAATTCAGGATGCGCCCGCCCGGAGCCACGATTTCGCCCTCGCGCGCGATCAGGTATTGCACGCGCCCGTCGCGCGGGGCGGTCAGGGTGCTATCCTCTATCTGGGCTTCTATAACCTCAATGGCGGCTGTTGCCCCCTCAACCGCCGCCTGAGCGCCGATGACTGACGCATGTGCGGACCTGATCGCCGCATCCGAGGCCGCCAGCACCGCTTCGGCAGCACTGACGCCGGCCTGCGCACCCAGTGCAGCGGCGCGATCATCGTCCAGCGCGCGTTGCGACAGGATACTGCTTGTGGCCAGTTGTTTGGCGCGCTCAAACTGTTTCTGGGCAGCATCCAGGACCGCCTGTTTCTGCGCCAGTCCGGCCTTGGCTGCACGTTTCTCTGCTTCGCGTTGTACAATCAGGGTGCCGGCATTCTCTACGGCGATTTCAGCCTGTCTCAGCGCGGCTTCGGCCTGGCGTTTGGCCGCCCTCAACCGTCTTGTCTGCAAAACGACCAGATCCTGCCCTTCGGTCACGAAATCCCCTTCACGCACCAAAATCGCGTCGATCCGTCCCGGTGTCTTGGCGGCCACGTCGATCTCAACCGCCTCGATTCGGCCATTACCGAGTGCAAAACCCTCGGGCACGCCATCGCCGTTTTGTGAGGCCCAGACAAAATATCCGGCCACCGCTGCACACGCGACGAGAACCGGGATCAGCCATCTGAATTTTCGTCCTGCCAAAACCATCTCCTGAATGGGTAAAAGGTCATGCGATTACCCATGGACGTGTCCAAGGGAAGCCGAGTATCGCTGCACCGCAGCGTATGAACATCAGAATTATGTGTCAAGCACCTGCGGTGCCAAGGCACGAAACACGCCGGAAACCGGTGCAATCCATGGCATACACCGGTATGCGGAAAAATCCCCAGCTTGACCGAGATCAAGGATTCCGGTTTGACAGGCGCTATAGGTTGCCGCTCGACGAACAGCAAAATAGAGTCGTCCTCAATGGGACCGTACATCAAGACACCTCTGTATCAGCGCCGCTGGAGCAATCGCCTTGGCGGGCGTTGGGTGTTGTCGATCATGCTGTCCATTGCCATTTTTCTGGGGCAATCCATGCCACTGTTGGCGGGTCATTCGTCTGGACCTTCGCAAGGGTGGGTCGAAATCTGTGGTGATGGCGGCAGCTATTTCATCCGGATTGGCGAGGACGGCCAGGAACAGACACCAGACTGTTTGCATTGCGTTTCCTGCCTGGCCTCTTCCGGTGATGCATCGGGCCCTCCGTTGAGGCCGCAATCCGTGGCGGATCAGGTCGCGTTCACGCAAGTTGTCCATGCTGTTTACCAACCAATTCTACCTGACAACCCCGAACAATATTGGTCCGCGTGCCGCGGACCTCCGATAGAAGACATCAAATATAACATGACGACACCGACCTTATTGATCCTACAAGAACCCGCCGTGACAGTGTTGAATACATGGGGAACCCCATGCGTTTGAACAGAAAATCCGGCCTTTGGTTCGCAAATCTTATCCGCCTGTTTGCCATTGTATGCGCCACGCTATTGGTGGCTGGTGACCGCGCACAGGCACAGACACCTCCGGTTCTGCACAAGTTCATCGCCGAGATTGCCGCCAGCGAATTCATCGCGGGCGCAACCGCCTATGGTGCCATGCTTGACGAGATTCCGGTCGTTCCGGTGTTGAGCGGATCGGACGTTCTGGGCCACGCTTATATCACATCGGATTTTGTCAGCACGACCGGCTATTCCGGCAAGCCTATCCACGTGATGGTGGCGATCGACAATGACGGCAAGCTGCTGCGCGCCGAATTGGTCAAGCATTCGGAACCTATTGTTTTGATTGGCATTCCGGATCGCAAGATTAAGGCATTGACCGAAAGCTATTCGGGTCTTGATATCATCGCCGAGGCAGCGGCGGGTGGGTCCGGGCATGATCTTGATATCATCTCGGGTGCCACGGTGACGATCATGATCATCGACGATTCCATCGTCCGTTCCAGCATCAAGGTGGCGCGCGCATTGGGGCTTGGCGGGCTGAACAATGATGCGGCAAACGCCGGACCGACGCATATCCTGAATATGGACGCGCGCGACATCAGCGACTGGGGCACCATGGCCGGGGATGGTACGGTACGCCGGATGACGCTGGACATCGGCCAGATCAATCAGGCCTTTGCCGACACCGGTGACAAGCGGGTTCTGAAACATGTCGAACCAGGCGAACCGGACGACAGTTATATAGACATGCACGCCGCGCTGGTTTCTGCGCCGGGCATTGGTCTGAGCCTGATGGGCGAGGCCGAATATGGCAATCTGGCGGACTGGCTGGAAGAGGGCGAACAGGCGATCCTGATCATGGGGCGCGGGGCCTATTCCTACAAAGGGTCAGGCTATGTGCGGGGCGGGATTTTTGACCGCATCCAGTTGATTCAGGGCGATATTTCGGTGCGCTTTCATGACCGGCAACAACGCCGCCTTGGGGCGCTGGCCGCCGACGGCGCGCCGAGTTTCACCGAAATGGACGTGTTCAAGATCCCCGCAGATGCCGAGTTCGACCCGACCAAACCCTGGCGCATTCAATTGCTGGCACAGCGCGTTGTCGGGCCGGTTGAAAAGACATTTCTGACCTTTGATCTGGGCTATGATATTCCGGACCGCTACCTGACGGCGCTGGCTATGCCCGCGCCATTGGTTGCGGCTGAAACCGAACAGGATGCCGCCGCGCGCGCCGCCCTCTGGCAACGTATCTGGAAAAGCAAAAAGGTCGAGATCGCGGTTCTGTTGGCAATGCTGGGCGTTCTGACCGGGGTGTTTTTCTTTCAGGTTCAGGCGACGAAAAACGCGCGGGTGTTCTATTGGTTCCGCATGGGGTTTCTGGTGCTGACGCTGGGCTTTCTTGGCTGGCATCAGAATGCGCAATTGTCGATCGTCAATCTGATGGCCCTAGGTGCGTCACTGACCAGCGGATTCAGCTGGGATGCCTTCCTGATGGACCCTCTGGTGTTCATCCTGTGGGTCTCGGTCGCGGTGACGTTGTTGTTCTGGGGCCGTGGCGGTTTTTGCGGCTGGCTCTGCCCGTTTGGCGCTTTGCAGGAATTGTCCAACCAGATCGCGCGCTTTTTCAAAGTGCCGCAATGGACCCTGCCATGGGGGCTGCATGAACGACTGTGGCCGCTGAAATACATGATCTTTCTAGGACTGTTCGGCCTGTCACTGGTGTCGATCCCCCTGGCCGAGCAATACGCCGAAATCGAACCGTTCAAGACCTCGATCATCCTGAAGTTCGCGAGAAGCTGGCCCTATGTGCTATTCGCCACCGCCATGCTGGGGGCCGGTCTGTTTATTGAACGGTTCTATTGCCGCTATCTGTGCCCACTTGGCGCGGCGCTGGCCATCCCTGGACGTTTGCGGATGTTTGACTGGCTCAAACGCTACAAGGAATGTGGCAGCCCCTGCCAGACTTGCGCCAACGAATGCTTCGTTCAGGCGATCCATCCAACCGGCGAAATCAATCCGAATGAATGTCTGTCCTGCCTGCATTGTCAGGTTCTCTATCAGGACGACCAGAAATGCCCCGTCTGCATCAAGAAATTGAAAAGGCGGGCTAAAATGGCTCAGGGCAATGCCATGTCAAGCGATACCCTGAGCCGCCTGACAAACCACCCCAACCTAACCGAAAGCAAGGAGACATGATCATGTCAGATAAAAACGATACCAAACATGGCCTGACAAGGCGAGACGTGCTGACCGGGCCTGGCAAAGGCGCGCTGCTGGCCGGCACAATGATTGCCGCCGGCGGGGGGGCTGCCCTGATTCCCAGTGCCGCCGCCGCCAAGGCCGCGAACGAAGTAGCACCAGGTGAGCTGGACGAATATTACGGCTTCTGGTCGTCGGGTCAGGCGGGCGAGATGCGCATTCTCGGCGTGCCCTCCATGCGCGAATTGATGCGCGTTCCGGTGTTCAACCGCTGTTCGGCCACGGGTTGGGGTCATACCAATGAATCCAAAAAGATCATGCGCGACGGCATGATGCAGGAAACCAAGGATTTCCTCGCCCTGACCGGTGACGAGGTTTACGACAACGGCGACCTTCACCACCCGCACATGTCGTTCACCGATGGCACCTATGATGGCCGCTATCTGTTCATGAACGACAAGGCCAACACCCGCGTGGCCCGCGTCGATTGCAAGTTCATGAAATGCGACAAGATGATCGAGATTCCGAACGCTTCGGATATCCACGGTCTGCGTCCGCAAAAGTTCCCGCGCACAGGTTACGTGTTTGCCAATGGCGAGCACCGCGTGCCGCTGATCAATGACGGCACAAATATGGATGACGTGGAAAACTATGTCTCGATATTTTCCGCGATTGACGGCGACACGATGGATATCTCGTGGCAGATCATGGTCACCGGCAACCTCGATAACGTCGATTGCGACTATCAGGGCAAGTACGCCATGTCATCGAGCTATAACTCGGAAGGCGCGATTGAACTTGCCGGCATGATGGAAGCCGAGATGGATCATGTCGTTGTCTTCAACATCGCCCGCATCGAAGCGGCTGTCGCGGCTGGAAAGTTCGAAGTGCATAATGGCGTCAAGGTTCTGGACGGGCGCAAAGGATCGGACCTGACCGTTTACATCCCGATCCCCAACAGTCCGCATGGCGTGAACACCGCGCCGGACGGCAAGTACGTCATGGTCAACGGCAAGCTGTCGCCGACGGTTTCGGTGATCGAATGGGACAAGCTGGAGGCTGTGTTTGACGGTGCCGATCCCCGCTCGGCGGTTGTTGCCGAGCCTGAATTGGGTCTTGGCCCGCTCCACACCGCCTTTGACGGCAAGGGCATGGCCTATACCACGCTGTTCCTCGACAGTCAGATGGTGAAGTGGGATATCGACAAGGCCGTGCGCCTTTATGCCGGCGAAGATGTCGATCCGATCGTCACCAAGACCGACGTGATGTATCAGCCGGGGCATAACCATACGTCGATGGGTGAAACCAAAGAGGCGGATGGCAAGTGGCTGGTATCGCTGAACAAGTTTTCGAAGGACCGCTATTTGAATGTCGGCCCCCTGAAACCGGAAAGCGAGCAGTTGATCAACATTCAGGGCGATGTGCCTGAAGTGGTCCACGACAGCCCGACATTTGCCGAGCCGCATGACTGTATCATCGTGCATCGCTCTAAGGTGACGCCCGACGCGATCTGGAGCCGTGACAACCCGATGTGGGACGACGCCCGCAAACAGGCCGAGGCAGACGGCGTTGTTCTGGAGGATGGCCATGACGAGGTTATCCGCGACGGCAACAAGGTGCGGGTTTACATGTATTCCTCGGCTCCGAATTTCTCGATGGAGCAATTCACCGTCAAGCAGGGTGACGAGGTTACGATTTATGTGACCAACATCGATGATGTGGACGACCTGACCCACGGCTTTACCCTTGGCAACCACGGTGTCTGCATGGAGGTCGGCCCACAGGCAACTGCCTCGATGACCTTTATCGCCGGGCGTCCGGGGGTTCACTGGTTCTATTGCCAATGGTTCTGCCACGCGCTGCACATGGAGATGCGCGGCCGGATGCTGGTTGAGCCTGCTTGAGGAAAACGATGATGCGGCCCCTTTTGATATTGCTGACTGCCCTGATGTTTGCGCCCCCCGCGCAAGCGGCCGAGCATGTCGTGCATCCGGCAAAAGGGGCGCTTGTCGAGGCTTTGAAAATGGTGCAGGCGGGGGATATTCTCCGCCTGTCCGACGGCACCTACGAGGGACCGGTCACTATCGAAATTCCGCTGACCCTGACCGGCAAGAATGCGACGATTGACGGGCAAGAAGGTGGCTCGACCGTTACGGTGAATGCACCGGACGTGACCCTGCGCGGGCTGACGATTATCGGTTCCGGGTCGGGGGGCGATGGGCTGGATGCCGGTATCACGCTGACCAAGCTGGCCGACAATGCGGTGGTCGAGGGCAATCGAATTCTGGGCAATCTGATTGGCATTGACGTGCATGGCGCGCGCGATGCGCAGGTTTTGGGCAACATCATCGAGGGGCGTCAGGACCGCCGGATGAATGATCGCGGCAACGGTATCTATGTCTGGAACGCGCCGGGCACGCGGGTGATCGGCAATGACGTGCGTTGGGGGCGTGACGGGGTATTTGTGAACACCTCGAAGAACAACGAATTTCGCGGCAACCGGTTTCGTGATCTGCGCTTTGCGGTGCATTACATGTACGCCAACAATTCGCTTGTTGCCGGCAATATATCCATGGGCAACCATCTGGGATACGCCATCATGTATTCCGATCGTGTGCGGATCGAAGGCAACCTGTCGACAGGTGACCGCGATCACGGGATCATGATGAACTACACCAACAAAAGCACCGTTTCGGCCAATATAATCGAACGCGTCAAAGACAAATGCGTGTTTATCTATAACGCCCATAAAAACGCCTTCCACGGCAATTGGTTCGAAGGGTGCAACATCGGCATTCACTTTACCGCCGGCTCGGAACGCAACGAAATCGAAGGGAACTCCTTCATCGGCAATCGCACGCAGGTGAAATATGTCGGGTCGAAATGGGTCGATTGGAGTGGCGATGACAAAGGCAATTACTGGTCCGACCACAGCGCCTTTGATCTGGACAGCGACGGGATCGCCGACAGCACCTATCGCCCGAACGACATAATGGATCATGTGCTCTGGACCCAGCCGGCGGCCAAATCCCTGCTGGGATCACCCGCCGTTCAGCTCATCCGCTGGTCGCAGTCGGCGTTTCCCGCCATGCTGCCCGGCGGCGTCATAGACCGCGCGCCACTGATGCAGCCGGTGCGCCCCGAAATACCCGTCTGGAAAGAAATCCAATGACATCTTTGGCCCTCAAAAACGTCGGCAAGACATATGGCGATCTGGAAACCGTGCGCAATGTCAGCCTGAGCATAAACGCCGGAGAGCGCGTCGCGCTTTTGGGTCACAACGGTGCCGGGAAAACCACGCTGATGCGGATGATCCTTGGCCTGACACCAGTTTCCAGCGGCGAAATCAGGGTGCTGGGCACTACGCCGGGTTCCCGCGCCGCCCGCAAGTCGATCGGTTTCCTGCCCGAAAGTGTGGCCTTTCACGGCTCACTGACGGGGCGCGAGCAGCTTCGCCATTTTGCCCGGCTGAAATCGGTCGCAGCGGCAAAAGCCGATGACCTGCTGGGGCGCGTCGGACTAAGCGACGCCGCCGACCGCAAGATCAGAACCTATTCCAAGGGTATGCGCCAAAGGATCGGGCTGGCGCAGGCCTTGTTGGGCCAACCAAAACTGGCGCTTCTGGACGAACCGACCAGTGGTCTTGATCCGATTTCGCGCCATGAATTCTATGATATCGTCGACGAACTGGCCAACGGCGGCACGGCTGTTCTGCTTTCGTCGCATGCGCTGACAGAGCTAGAGACCCGCACCGACCGCATCGCCATCATGAGCAAGGGACAATTGCTGGCCGACGCCAGCCTGGCCGAGCTGCGCATGGCGGCGCATCTGCCGATCCGGGTGCAGGTCACCACGACAACCGAAACTGCCGATCACGTCGCTCTGGAACTTGGCGGAGAGCGGATCAACGGGCGCTCGGTCATGCTGAGGTGTACACAAAACGACAAGGTTTCCCTGCTGGGGCAGATTTCCGGGCTGGGCGATCTTGTCAAAGACATCGACGTGACGCCCGCAAGCCTGGAAGATCTATATCGACACTACAGCGTTTCTCCACAGGAGGGTTCCTGATGCCCGTTCTTGCCATTGCCCGACTGGAACTGCTGATCGCGAGGCGCAACATGTGGGTCGCGACCTCGGTCATTCTGATGGCGCTGTTCACCACCGTTCTGACCCTCGCGGGCGGCGCACCAACGGGGACGCTGGGGGTTGATCCGCTGATGGTTGCGGCCACCTCGATCACCACCCTGTCGGTCTATCTGATCCCGCTGATCGGATTGCTGCTGTCATTCGACGCCATTTCAGGCGAGGCCGAGCGCGGTACATTAGCGTTGAACCTTACCTACCCCCTGTCGCGCGGAGAAATCCTGATTGGCAAATTTATCGCCCACCTTTCGGTGTTGGGCTTTGCCATCGCGGTCGGGCTGGGACTGACGGCGGGACTGACCATTTGGCAGCATGGGTCGGGCGATCTGTCGTTTGCGCCGTTGCTCCGGTTGTTTGCCACTTCTCTGGCGTTGGGGGCGGCGTTTCTCGGCATCGGCTATCTGGTGTCGGGGCTGGTGCGCCAGACCGGCGTCGCCTCGGGCATTGTCATCATCGTCTGGCTGGTCTGCGTCGTTCTTTATGACCTTGGCCTGCTGGGCGCGCTGGTTGCCGATGATGGCGGGGCTTTCACCAAAACCGTTTTCCCATGGCTGCTTGTTGCCAACCCTGCCGATGCGTTCCGTATGATAAACATGCCGCAAGTGTCTGTTTCTGAATTGACTTCCGGTATCAGCGCCGCAGGAGGTTTGTCGGTGGGCGTGTCGGGCTTTGCGGGCCAGTTGACATCCTTGCTGCTCTGGCCGCTGGTGGCCCTTGTGCTGGCATGGCTGTCCTTTCGAAGGGTCGAACCATGAAACATCTGTTAACCTTTCTGCTGCCGCTGGCTCTGGTTGCCGGCTGCAAGGAAGACGAAGCCGCGCAAGGGAACCTGCCGGACCCAATGGTTCTGACCGAAGACGCCGCCGGGCATTATTGCCAGATGGTCATTCTTGAGCATCAGGGCCCCAAAGCGCAGGTGCATCTGGAAGGGTTCCCTGCCCCGCTTTGGTTCAGTCAGGTGCGCGACGGGCTTGCCTATCTGAAATCCCCCGAACAATCCGCTGAAATCCGGGTTCTTTATGTCAACGACATGGGCGAGGCCGCAAGTTGGTTCGAACCCGGTGCAGACAACTGGATCGACGCGAAAA
>JGI24723J26617_10003337_pt1 | contig 11728 bp, 9 predicted proteins | sample Cruoilmetagenom6_FD_26617 | JGI IMG/M metagenome (IMG submission 26617) | reverse complement strand
GGCGCGATCAGTAGGTAGATAGCGAGCGCGAAGCCGGCGAGCACGACCCAGCCTTCCAGACGACGGAGCAGCGGGCGAAGCATGCCGATCATGTGTTTCGCTCCGTGACCAGAATGACAAACTTCTGCTTTCCGTCCGGTGTGTCGGAGACCGTCTCGTCGAACCGGACGCTTTGATCTGGGAAGGCTGCCGTCAGCGCCGTCAAAATGGATGCGGCATTGTCGGTGAGGCCCGTGAGGCGGATATCCGAGCCGCTGATCTCAATACTCGTCCACCAGGCAGCTTGCGGCGTTTCCCTATTGAGGCGGGCGAGCATCTCAAGACGAGCCGCCGATGTACGGTTTTCCGGTTTTAGCGCAGCCAGCGCGCCTAGCGCGCCGATTTCCCGTTCGGCTTCGCGTCGCTCAAGAAGGTCAGCCCTGAGCACTGCTTCACGTGCCTCCGCCAGGCCGGCCGCTGCTGAAAGTCCGTGACCCAGTCCGGCCAATGCCAGAGTCATGCCTGCGACCATGGCGAGCAGGGCGAAAGTCCAGAGACGCCGCTCCCTATGCGTCTGGCTGAGTGCGGAGGGCGAGGCGAACACGAGATGGGGCGCGTCATCCGGGCTGACACTGATGGATGCGAGGCCGAGATCGCGGGCCTTTGTCTCGATCGCCTCCATATCTGCGGTCCGGACATGAACGAGGTCGACCTGGCCCGGTGCGTCCTCTGCGCCGCGCGCGAGCAGAACCATGTCTTGGTTCAACACAGGACTGAGCCGGTTTGCTTCATTGGCAACGATCTTCCGGAGGTCGCCGGCAGAGGCCGAGCGCCCGTTGAACTGCTGAACAAATGCGTCTCGTCGCGACAGGACAATGTTTACGCGCGGCGCCGGGCGTGTGTCGGCCGCCAGAAAGTCCTCGTGCGCAATACTGATGGGGGCTTCGCCGGACCTGCCCGTAATCCGCCCGACGCGCGTGAAGATTGCGGCAACGATGCGGTCCATAAGGTTACCGTCCGGCCAGATGACAGGAATGACACTCACCGGCATCGCCTCCCGACCAGATCGAACACACAGGATGCGTCCCGGTCAATACGCGGGGCAGTCAGTTCAAGCGGCGGACCATCCTCAATCACGAGGACAGGTCCCTCTCCAAGCGGTGCGGCCTCCTGTTTCAGCTGCCGTTCGCCTGCATCGATCTCATCAAGCAGGTGAGCCAGCGTTCTGGCATGTTCCAGCCGGTCTCCGGTTCGTGACCATGCCGCCATCATCTGGCTGACGGACTCGCCGAGAAACATCGCCGCCAGCGACAGCACGATCAGGGCCGCCATGACTTCTGCGATCGAGAACCCCTCGTCACGCATGAGAGCGCCCTTTCAGTCGTTTTGTTTCCAGTCTGTAGACGAGGTCGCCGGATCGGCCCTGCCAGCGCACGTCGACGCTGATCCGGGTGAGTCCCGCGCGGTCCTTCGGCTCAGCCGGGAGGTCCTCCCGCTTGCGTTGCCAGTCATAGGCGCGCCCGGCGACGCTCACTTTGCCCTGATCCTCGCGCAGAGACGGGTCTTCGATAACAGCGCGGGCGATCAGCGCGGCCGTGAGGCGCGCCTCGCCGGATTCTGCAGTCTGCAGGCTGGTCGCATTGACCGAAAGGAGCCCGGTCAGGAACAGCGAGGCAAGCACAAGCGCAATCAGCGCGTCCGCCATGGCAAATCCGCGATCCTTTCTCATAGGACACTGTCTCCGATGCCGGAGAGTGTGCCGAGGATATTGAGCATCAGGAGCGCGATGGCGGCGCCCATGCCGATCACGAGCACGGGACCGACAAGGGCTGCGAACTGGTCGATCCGGCGCAGCGCCCGGTCATGGCAGATCCGGCCGGCCTGGCGCATGGCGCCTGCAAAAGCGCTCGACTTCTCGCCGAGCAGTGCCAGACGCCGGACTTCGGCAGGAAGACCGGTGGCGGAGGCAAAGGCGGCGCTTGCCACCTGTCCGTCACGGATGTTCTGTCCGATGGAATCATAAACGGCGGCGAGGTTCGGGCCTGAGACAGCAGCTGCAAAGCGCAGGGCACTTTCGAGCGGACGCCCCGCCTGCAAAAGAGCCGAGAGAACATCGCAGGACTGGCCGACATCGAGGTCACGGGCCACGGGTCCGAGGACGGGCAGCGACCAGAGAAGCGCGCCAAGGCGCCGCCTGACCGAAGCGCGGCTCATGAGGACAGATCCGGCCAGAATGCTGGCGGCGACACCGGCCGCGAGCCAGGACATGTTGGCCTGCGTCCAGTCACCGACCGAGGCAAGCCAGATCACGAACCCGCCCTGCCCGGAATCCTTGAGTGTGGGGGCGAGCGCCGGGGCGACATAGATCGTGATCACGCTCATGGCGACGAGCCCGAGAAGCGCGATGAAGATCGGATAGGCAAGCGCATTCCGGATCCGGCTAATGGCGTCGGTGCGAGCTTTGAGGAACCGGCCGCCGCTTTCCATCAGCGTGTCGAGCCCGGCGCCGGCTTCACCGGCAGCTGCAAACTCAGCGAGCATGACAGCGCTGCCGCCTGCCTGGCGCAACGCATCGGAGAGGGAGCCGCCATTGTCTATATGGGTGAGAACAGCGCCGGCAAGCCGGGCGGTGGGCCCCGTACCGCCCGACTGAATGTCGAGCGCTTTGCGCATTGGCGCTCCCGCGCCCAGAAGACCCGACAGTTCAAGGGCGAATTCTGCGGCAGCAGCCGGGGGAAGTACGGTCCGGCGCTCGAGTTTCAGCCAGTTGCGCCGGGAGGCGTCCTGAAGCTCGACCAGAAGATCGCCGCTGGACGAGACCATCCGGCGGGCGTCAGCTTCGCCGGGGGCATCGAGATGACCGGCTTTGCGAGATCCGTCCGGTCCGACAGCGACATAGCGAAACCGCGTCATGCTTCTCCGAGCCCCACGATTTCAGCAAGACTGGTCTCGCCGCGTATCACCAGCTGAAGTCCCTGCGCCATGAGTGTCTGCGTGCGTTCGGGCTCTGAGCCCTGATGCGCAAACTCGGCCAGAGCCGTGCGGCCCCGATAGCCTTCGTTTCGGCAGGCGGGGCAACCGTCCGCGCGCCAGATGGATTCCGGAGCCGTCAGGCCATGGGTTTCGAACAGGCGGGCCTGGTCTTCGGTAACCGGTGCCGGCATCCGGCAGTTTGTGCAGAGCAGGCGTACCAGGCGCTGGGCCATGGACGCGACGAGGCAGGCATCAAGCTTGAAAGGCTCGACGCCCATATCAACCAGACGGGTACGCACGCGGGCCGTATCGATCGCGTGAAGCGTGGCAAGGACAAGGTGACCGGAGAGCGATGCCTGCACGGCGACCTGAGCGGTTTCGCTGTCGCGGATTTCACCGACCAGAATGACATCAGGGTCATGGCGCAGGAAGGAGCGCAACGCGCCAGCAAAGTCCCGGCCGGCTTTCTCGGAAATCTGGACCTGACTGACATGGTCGAAATGATACTCAACCGGGTCCTCGACCGAGAGGATCTTGAGCCCGCGGCCCTTCAGTCGTTCGAGGCAGGAATAGAGCGTCGTGGTCTTACCGCTACCGGTGGGACCAGCGACGACAAACATGCCATGGCGCCGGTTGCAGACAGCTTCCAGTGCTGCGGCGACCTCGCCGGAAAACCCAAGCCCTTCAAGCGAGAGGAGGTTCTCTGGCCGGTCGAGCAGGCGCACGACGGCGCTTTCGCCATCAATCGTCGGGATGATGGAGACGCGGACATCGAGCCTGCGCCCACGTACGACAATAGTTGCCCGGCCGTCCTGCGACTTGTTGCGCTCGCCAAGATCGAGGTCGGCGATGACCTTGATCCGGGAGACAACGGACGCCGACACGGCTTTCGGCTCGCGTGCGACCGCTTGCAGGACGCCATCGATCCGATAGCGCACATCCAGTGACGAACGCCGCGCATCGAAGTGCACGTCCGACGCGCCGAGATCGGCGGCCTCTCCGAGCCAGGCTGCCACCTGCCGCACGATGGGAGCATCGCGTTCCTGATCGGCGATTTCGACGGCAAAGGCGTCGTCTTCGTCTGTGGAGTTTGAGATCAGGAGGGGCTCGCTGGGATAGAAGCGAACGAACGCTCTGGCCCAGTCGCCGGCGCGGATGATGGTGAGCTCCGGCAGCGTGCCGAGTGCAAATTCGATCCCGCGCAGGAGGCGCTCGTCGAGCGGGTTGACGACGGCGAGGGGACCATTTTCACCAAGCAGCAGCGCCTGCGCGTCGCGGAGGAATTCCGGGTTGAGTCTGTGTGCGGGTTCGGAAGGCGGAACAAACGGTCCCGCAGAAATGCCGAACCCCGTCACTGTCGCATAGGCTTCGGCGAGCGCGTCATCGCTCAGCACGCCCATCTGATTGAGGATGATCAAGAGGGCGCGGGACGAGCCATGTTTTAGGGTCTCAGCATGCGCGACATCGGCATCGGCAAGCGCGCCCTTGCCGATCAGCCAGTCGAGGGCGGCCGCTTCCGGGTCAAGTCCGGGATCGATTTCAAGGAAACCGGAATCCATCGCGCTCCCCTACTGATCCTTCAATGTATAATCCGGCCAGACGATATCACTGTCATACTTCGCCCCGCCTTCCTTGCCGTCAGCCCCATATGTTACCAGCCTGAAGGATGATGCACTTGCGGCGTCGTAAATGAACTCCCGCTCCCACGGGTCGGACAGTGAAGCGCCCGACCGCACATAGGGACCATCCCAGGATTCAATGGCCGCGGGCTTTTCAATGAGGGCCTTCAGGCCTTCCTGCGCTGTCGGATAGCGACCGGTATCTATCTTGAAGAGGTCGAGGGAGGCGGCGAGCGTATTGATCTGCAGTTTTGCGGCTCTCACCTTTGATTTGTCGAGCCGTCCCATGACCTGCGGCGTGATCGCCGCAGCCAGCAGGCTGAGGATCACCATCACAACGAGCAGTTCCGTCAGCGTGAATCCGAGGTCACGTTTGTATTTTTTATGTCGGGCATCATTTGTCATTCTCACAGGCCTCCGCGTCAAAATCCGAATAGCGCCGCCAGTCCATGATCCAGACGGGATTCGAGCGGTCGCCGGTCAGGAGGGCGGTTGCCTCAAGGCCACGGCTTGCGAAGCCGCCATCTGTTTCAACACGAATGCGGACGAGCGATCCGTCGCGCAGGCGCTCATCACCGGACCGTCCGGCTGGCGGTGCTGCGTCATGAAAGACCGTCAGCGCGTCGCGCAGGCAGGGCAGCGCCTTGTCGAAATCAGCGCCAGAGCCGAGCGCGTCGAGGTTTTCAAAGAGCATATCCGACTTGCCCGCGTGATCCCTGATCTGGTCAGATATCCTCACTGCGACGGTCGTGTCTTTGACGATCTCTCTGATGCGGGTCTGTACCTCATCTATCGGCGCGCGGTTGATATCTGTCTGATCCGTAAGGGATGTGACCGTAACAACTGCATTTCCGTCTCCGTCACCGGTTTTGAGTGTGATGGTCTGGTTCCCGGCTCCGGAACGGTGGTTGATGACATCGGCGAGCGTTGCGTTGACGGCTCCCTCAACCGCATAGTCGGTAGCGATCCGCTCGCTCAGCGCCGAGGCCCTGCGACCTTCTGCCGATGACAGATTGAGCCATGCCATCGCGACAAGCGACAGACTGCCCATCAGTACCGTCACGAGAATTGTCGCGTAGCCATCATCCGCTCGTGTCATGATACCGGGGCTCCACGGGCGCGGACCAGCGCCGCTCTGAGATTGGCCGGAATATTTTCTGAAGGCTCCTCGGAGAGGATGACCGTCGGTTCGATCAGGATGACAAGCTCAGTCCGTCTTTCATTCTGTCCGGTTGATCTGAAAGCCGCACCCAGAACAGGCACATTCTTGAGAAACGGGACGCCGGTCTGGGAATAGGAGCGGGTCGAACTCATCAATCCTCCCAGCACGGCCGTCGAACCATCCGGCACGGCCAGCACACTCTGGATGCTTCGCTGAGAAATCGTCGGTGAATCGATCGCCGATGTTGTCGTCTCAGACACGCCACTGACCTCCTGGGAGACATCCACTTCAACCATTCCACCCGCGCGGATGCGCGGTGTGACGGTCAGGATAACACCGGTGTCCCGATAGCTTGTCGAATTGACCAGTGGCGCACCCGGGTCAGATACGCTGACGGCACTCTGAGTGATAATAGGCACCTGGTCGCCGACCTGGAGCCGGGCTGTTTCATTGTTTAAGACCAGCATGCGCGGTGAGGACACGATCTCGACATCACTCGTGGTTGCGAGCGCGTTGATGACGGCTGAAATATCTGTGTTGATGTAGGAGACAGAGGCCCCCGGAAAGAGTGATGTCAGATTACCGCTACTGGTATCACTGAACGTTGCCGAAAGTCGATCCTGGACCAGGTCCCACTGAACGCCGAGCGACGAGGCGTCAGACAAGGTCACTTCAACGATTGTCGCTTCGATCAGAACCTGTCGTTTGGGCTTGTCGAGCATTGAGAGTAGCTCGGACAGGGATTCCAGTTCTTCTGGTGCACCCCGCGCGATGATGGCGTTCCTGCCGGGATCAACGCGGATGGAGAGGTTCTCGTAGAGAGAGGTGCCACGTCCGGCAAAATTGTTTTCCGGCGGCGAATAGGACGCGGAGGGCCTGTCGATGACATCCAAACTGCCGGACAGGTTTGGGGGTCCGTTGAATGATCTCTTTGAAAAACCTGACGGCGCATCAGGACCGCTGTCAGTCAGTGCGACAAGGTCTTCAGCATTCACATAGCGCGCCTCATAGACAAGAATGTCCCGGGTCAGCTGCGGACGCGCATCGCGATCAAGCCGTGCAATCCATTCGCGCGCCTGATCCAGACTTTCGCGCTGGCGCGAGATCACCATCAGGGTTTGAAGTCGCTCTAGTGGAACAACTGACACGCCGCCAAGTCGTGAGAGGATCGGCTCGAGGTCTGAGGCAAGCTCGTTCGGGCTGGCACTGACGACGGGTATCAGGGCTGTCGAAACCGATGAGAGCCAGTTTACGTCGAGAGATTTTAGCAGCTGGACGGCAGCGGAGACTTCCTCCGGATCGCCGGACAGGACCACAAAGCCGCGCGTATCATCGCTGTAGCGGATAATGTCGCCGGGCAACATTGACTTCGCGATAGAGGTTACTTCCGAGACACTGGCGAAGCGGATCTGCAGGACGGCGAGCGATGTTCCTGGCGGCAGGATGTCATCGTTCTGGAGAAATATCGGTCTGGAAGTCGTGCCCTTGAACTGACCTTTGCGCGAGACGATGAGGTTCCCGCTGACGTCAACAATCTCAAATCCCTGCAATCCGAGCGCTGCGCCCAGCCCGGAGACTGCCTGCTCGGGCGTTGAAATGCCATCAAGGCGAAGCGTGATGCTACCTGACACACTTGGATCAACTGTGTAGCTAAGGCCAAAGCTCTCACCCAGAACCTCATTCAAAACGGCCTCGATCGGCGCATTGCGGAAGACGAAACTTTCGCCCTGGACTGTGGGCGCATCTGAGACGTACGGCTGGTCACGTGCAGACGTTTCATCGAAAAACCTGTTGCTGCCATAGATCAGTTCTTCAGATGGTCCCTTCGTTTCAGACAGGTCCTGCGTCAGGTTTGCAGACTCTTCGTCCTGGGTGACGGCTATGCGCTCGCCTGGAAAATAGCGGATTGTGTTCGGATTAGGATTGGGATCAAGTCTGGCCGGAAGTGTTCTGATTGACTGACAGGCCGGCAGCGACAGGATGGCCGAAGGCACCAGAATAAAGGTCAGTCGTTTCAGCATATGAAGCACCCCATTGTTCCAACTCGCGTGAGGGCTTCTTAAGTGAACCGCTCTATACCGCTCGCAGATAGAGAAGTGGTTTCCTGATTCTCATAAAGCGGGAACTGCGAGGAGTGGTTAGTCCACAGATTTAGCGTTCCGCGACCGATTCCATCGGGCAGGATGGCAAAGTCATTCGCTATTACTTCCGTGAACGAATGAATATTACGTCCCACATGGCGCCATCGCTTTACGCCTAATGTTGACTTGCCCAGAACATCAGGGCGAGTCTAGCAAGACCAATCTGTTTGGATGAAACTGATTCTGGAGCAATCATCATGTTAAAAATCGCATTAGCTATAGCCTGCGCTTTGCCAATCATCGTGTCTTGCGGTGCTAAAGAGTCAGACAAGCTGAGCAAAGCTGCTGTTGAAGCTTGCATTGGTCGCGGTGATCCAGAGGCAACATGTGGCTGCATCGTGGGGGCAATGGCTGAGCACCTCGGCAAAGCGGATTTCGAGAAGTTTGCCGATATTTCAATCAGGGCCGACGATGCAGCTGGCGAGAAATTTATGCAGGCGCAATTGGCATCCAATCCAGACATGATGACAAAGCTTATTCCAGACTTGCAGGCATGTTCCGGCAGATAAGTTGCCTCTGAAACGCTGCCGCCAAATTCGACAGCCAGGTCTGTGCTACATTGCCCCCAAAGCACTAAAGCGTTGATAGCGTCTGAGCATCTCATAAAAGCACGCGACAATTCTGGGCCGGGCTCTTCTGAGAGCTGATGCAATTTACCAGCCATGCTGGCCTAGATTGTCAACTACGTTCTGGCGATATGCTCCGACCTCAGAAGAAATATCAATATTGAAAGTTACAAATTGGCGCGGGCCCGGGCGAATTTGTTCGGCTGGCGAAAGAAATTCTGTGGAATACACGGAAAGCTTCCAATTCGTGGTTGCACGTTGAGGCGAATTGTTGAAGCAATACACCCGTTGCGTGTCTTCGACGATTTTGGGTCGTCGCCATCCGGCAGCTGTAGAGTGTCTGATTTCAGTCCTGCAAAGCTCGTACGGGTACAAACCGCATGAATCTCCATCTTACTCATTCCGATTGCTGCTTTCTGCGTTCTTGGCGCTATTCGTTCGCCTGTCTCAGTCTTCTCTTGAATCATTTCTCTCGAATGTCGGCTTGTGCGATGGCGAGACTGGTCGTTGTTATGGTGGCCTCGTTCACGGTCGGAGCGTTTAGCTCTGCCAGCGCGGAGATTTGGATATGGTCCGAGGCGCCAATACATAGGACTGTATATCCGGGGGACAATCTGACGATCGATCTGAGGTCACTGGGGTTTGGTGATGAGGGGAGTACATCGTCAGCCTTCACATTTACGGCGATTACAAACTCTGCAGACAAGCTCGCGGGCTATACAGGCACAAAACCCAGCTGGGTCGCAAACAATTCGGGTGTTCTTCAGGTAACCAACGCGGTAGCCGGAACCTACAGTTTCACCATGAGGTCCAGAAACACGACCGGCCCACTACAATCCGGGAAGGTTGGTGTCCGGATCACAGTGCCGGTAAACGATCCATGGGTATGGAGTTCGCCACCTGCGACGTCGAGCGGTCAAGTTGGTTCGGCGTTCTCGGCCATAAATTTCGCGAATTTCGGGAGTGATCCGGAAGGCGACACGACAACTTTCCATGTTGTCAGCGGTACGTTGCCGACAGGGTTGACTCTTAGCAGCGCCGGCGTGTTGTCCGGCACACCAACAACCGCTGTAACCAACAGGTTGGTGACAATGGTCGGGCGTGGTCCGGCGTTGCCGTCAGGTACGCAGGATTCTGTGGGCCATCAGATTTCAATAACGATTGCGCCACCTCCTAACGTTGCGCCGACGTCAGCCAATGACAGCGCTTCGGCGACGAGTGGTCAGGCGAAAGTGATCAGTGTGATCGCAAATGACAGCGACAGCGACGGAACGATCATGACGGTGACGAAGGTGACCGATCCGACGAACGGCACCGCAGTCGTTAACGCAGACAAAACCATCACGTACACATCGACCGGCGGGTACACGGGGCCTGATAGCTTTACTTACACGATAACCGATGATGACGGGGCGGTCTCAAATGTCGCAACAGTCAGCATAACGGTGAACGCTGTGCCGAATGCTCCGCCGAATGCGGTGAATGACAGTGGTTCGGTTGAGATCGGAGCCAGTGCGACGCTGACGGTCCTGTCGAATGACACTGACGCCGACAATGACCCGCTCAATGTCGCGAAGATCAATGGAACAGCCGTGTCCTCCGGAGGGAGCGTGACACTTCCCGGGACCTCCGGCATCGTCACGCGAACGGGATCTGAAACGCTGGTTTATGATGCGTCGAATGTCCCGACGACGACATGGGAAATACAGGAAACCTATCCTGGTTCGCACGAGTTCGAGGCGGTGGAAGTGCCCGGCCCGACGTCTGACAGCTTCACTTATGAGGTCTCGGACGGTCAGGGCGGGACGGACACTGCAACGGTAGCGATAACGTTCACGGAGAGCCCCCCGCCCCCGCCCGGCGCGCCGGCAGCTGCGAATGACAGTGCGACAACGGGATTTGAAACGCCGGTCGTGATTTCTGTGCTGGCGAATGACAGCGATCCGGAAGGCGGTGCCCTCACCGCTGAACTGGTCGGTTCTCCGTCGACCGGTACGGCGAGTGTCGGGGCGGATCAGAAGATCACCTATACGCCAGCTGCTGGTTACAGCGGTCCGGACAGCTTCACCTACCAGGCGAGAGATCCAGACCAGCTGACGTCAAACGTTGCGACGGTCAGCATCGCAGTGAATCCCGCTCCCAATGCCCCCCCGGTTGCGGTGAATGACAGTACTTCGGCGACGAGCGGTCAGGCGAAAGTGATCAGTGTGATCGCAAATGACAGCGACAGCGACGGAACGATCACGACGGTGACGAAGGTGACCGACCCGACGAACGGCACGGCAGTCGTAAATGCGGACAAGACCATCACGTACACATCGACCGGCGGTTACGCCGGGTCTGACAGTTTCACCTACAAGATCACGGACGACGACGGCGCGGTTTCGAATGTTGCGACCGTCACCATTGCGGTAAATGCGCCCTGGGCATGGTCAAGCGTGCCATCGGTCCCCCCGCTGACCGTCGGACTTTCCATGTCTCCGGTGGATTTTTCGACTTATGGAAGTGATCCCGAAAGCGATACCACGACTTTTCTGATATCAGGCGGAACTGAGCCGCCCGGGCTCGCTCTTTCCGCGGGAGGGATTCTGTCCGGAACACCTTCCACTTTAGGCTCTTTTACTTTTTCTGTAGTCGGTCGAAGTGCGGCCGCTGGCGGCGGCACTCAAGATTCTTCCGCAATGAATGTGAGTGTAATCGTCTTAGGTGAGGGGGCGACTTCCGTCGCGTATACATATGATGCTCTGGGGCGGCTGGAGCGTGCGACTTATGATGCCGACAATTCGATTGCATACGCGTATGATCCCAACGGCAACAGGACGTCAGTGCAATACAACGCATCGTCACAAGGATCCGCCAGTCCTCCGCCGCCGGGCTTACCTGCGGCAACGTTGGTACTATTTGACGACGATTTCGTGAATGGAGCGTCAGGCACGGCGGGAGGATCGGACACGATTGAAATCACGCCGGCAGGCGATCCTCCCGGACATGCTTCAGCTTCTCTCAAGATCGTCAGCGGTGTCTGGTCTTCGCCGGGTATTTCGAAATCGGCAACGATCGGCAGCAGCAATAGGATTTTGCGGATGTATGTGCTGCGGACTGCAGGCAGTTCCGGAACTTTCAATGTGCGCCACAATACGAATTGGAACAGCATTTCTCTTGATGCCGCAAGCAATGCAAACTGGCGGATAGATGGCCTGACGGGGCGGTCGATCGGAACTGATTTGTCCGACAATGACTGGCACCTGCTCGAAATCGATCTGCAGGCGCTCGGTGTGACGTCATTCA
>JGI24723J26617_10003335_pt1 | contig 11730 bp, 13 predicted proteins | sample Cruoilmetagenom6_FD_26617 | JGI IMG/M metagenome (IMG submission 26617) | reverse complement strand
AGGGGTTTCCCTAGATCGGCAAGGTTTTGTCCGGCGTTTCTGACAAGCCAACCAACCGCAAGCAAAAACCCAATGAGGGCAATGATTTGGATGGTCATAGAGCGATAACGTGTATCGTACAACAATTGGCTTAGTCGGAAACCGCCTTGTTCAGGTTCGGCTATAGCAGACATGTGTCTACATCTCCCTTTGTTGGTCGGGCCGCAATTTCTACACTGAACAAGATCACTCGCGTTCAGGCGATTGTGCCTCAGGTTATATTTTGTGCAATCCCCAGATAAGAAAAGGGCGCGACCTTTATCGCGCCCTTAACTTTAATCGCTTAACGGAACGGTGCGGAATAGATCAGACCGCCATCTGTCCATGATGCGTTCAAGCCGCGTGCGATACCAACAGGGGAACCTTCGCCGATATTGCTATCGAAGATTTCACCGTAGTTACCACTTTGTGCAATAGCGCGCATGCCCCACTGTTTGTCCAGACCAAGCATACCACCTAGGTCACCTTCAGTGCCCAAAAGACGGTTAGCTTCTGGGTTTTTACCAGCTGCTTCAGACATGCTTGCAATGTTTGCAGATGTGATGCCCAATTCTTCGGCTGTGATCAAAGCGTTCAATGTCCAGCGAACAATGTCGCCCCATTGGTTGTCGCCGTGACGTACAAGTGGACCTAGTGGCTCTTTAGAAATGATTTCCGGCAGAACAACGTGATCGTCTGGTTTTTCAAATGTTGCACGTGTTGCAGCAAGACCGGATGCGTCTGTTGTATAGACGTCGCATGCACCTGACAGGTACTGTGCTTGGCCTTCAGCATTTGTTTCAATCGGCACTGGCTCATAAGAGATGTTGTTTGAACGGAAGTAATCCGCCAAGTTCAACTCTGTTGTTGTCCCAGTTTGGATACAAACGGTTGCACCGTCCAAATCTTTTGCAGATGAAACACCCAATGCTTTGGGAACCATAAAGCCTTGACCGTCATAGTAGTTAACGCCAATGAATTCAAACTTCAGGTCTACATCGCGTGAGAATGTCCATGTTGTGTTACGTGCCAACAAGTCAACTTCGCCGGATGCAAGTGCAGTAAAGCGTGTTTTACCAGTTGTTGGTACAAACTTAACTTTTTCACCGTCGCCCAGAACAGCCGCAGCTACAGCACGACATACAGCTACGTCGAAGCCATGGTATACGCCATTAGCATCGGCAGCAGCAAAGCCAACCAAGCCAGTGGACACACCACATTTCAATTCGCCAGCAGCTTTGACATCGTCAAGCGTTCCGGCGGCAGCCAGTCCCGCTGTCACAGATGCAGCAGCTAGCGTACCAATAAATACAGATTTTTTCATGTTTACCTCTTCCTGATGGTCTGCCCCTAATTGGGGCTTTCTCCCGGCCATTTTAGCCAATTTCCGGAATATAAGGGAATCCCTTCTATTTCCGGTACCACATTTGGTCAGGACTTTGGTTTAAGGTCAAGGGATGAGTGCTCATTTCCTAGGGTAAACACTAGGTTTTGTGTTTAATTTCGGCATTTTCACTATTTGTTATCTGTTATTTGAGCAAAGTCAGAACAAATGCAGCACGTTCAAATGCACTTTGGCGAGTCGCGGCAAGAGACATTGCATCTTCATCTTCACCCCATTCCGCAATTTGCCAATCCTCATCGATCCTTGATGCGGCCCAAGCGTCTGTCGCTCCGATCTTCCCAGTTGCCGTTGCTACACCGATAACAAAAGACCCCGACAAGGTGATCAGGTCATAAACCGCTGCCAGTTCAAAATGTGAATAGGTTTTTAACAGTGCCGCACAATCTGTCAGAACCTGCGTTGGCTGACGAATGGGCATGACGCCACTGCCAACCTCCAACCCAACATCATGGGTATCGGAAAACCAGTCCAACAGCGGTTGCCATATCTGTTCCTGACGATCAGCAAGCCCTTTGGGCGAAGTTGCACGATAACACAAAAGATCGGTTGTGGCGTATTCGGCGAGCATTTCAATGATCGGTTCTGATTGCACTGCAATCTTGTCAATCGCGGCATTTGCCAATTTTGTCAGTGGCAACGCTTCAGGATCAACCTTATCTTTCAGGGAACGCCATTCAGCAGCAATCNCTTCTGCCAATGCTTTTGTCGGAATTTGCANTGTAGATTTTGCCGGTGTCTTTAAATCACGCCCGTCCAGTAAAACCCTGAAGCCGGCATCATCTTGTTTAACATCCACATCCGACCAGAAAACTTTCTGTTCCCATTCAGCCATCGTACTTAATCCTCTTCAAACGGATCGGCTGGAGCATCGGCTTGATCCCACCCCAGAAACGCCCAAGTACGTTTCATATGGTCGGGCATTTCCGCTGTAAAATTCATTCGCCGCCCCGTGATCGGATGATCAAATGAAATTGATCGTGCGTGCAGATGCAGCTTACGGCTAATCTCACCCCCCAATTGCGCCCCCCAGCCATCACCCTCATTCGACTGGCTGTTGCCACCGTATTTACCGTCACCGATAATCGGGTTACCAATCTCGGCCATATGTGCGCGCAATTGGTGCGTGCGACCTGTGATCGGCACTAGTGCCATCCAGCTAACACGTCGGCCAAGTTCCTGAATGGTTGCATAATCCGTCGTTGCCCTCTTCGCACCCTTCGTGTTCTCAATATCTTTCGGATGCACACAATACATCTTTTCACTGCCCCCACCGCCTGCTTTGACCAGACCAAAACGGATCGTCCCCAGCTTGGGCCGCGCTACCCCTGCCACTGCCGCCCAGTAAATCTTGCGGGTGTCGCGCGACTGAAATGCTTTTGCCAGACCTTGCGCCGCTTTGCCGTTTCGCGCCAGTAGCAAGACACCTGAAGTATCGCGATCAAGGCGGTGAACCAATTTCGGCTTACCGTCCAGACCAAATTTCAGGGCTTCCGACAAACCATCCACGTGTACATTGGTTTTGGTGCCACCTTGCACCGCCAAGCCCGCAGGTTTGTTCAGCACGATAATGTCGTCATCCTTATAGATAACACATGACTGAATCATTGCCGCATCCGCGTCCGTTATCCGATATTCCCGCTTATTGTGATCCTCATAGACATCATCGGGGATAGGCGGCACCCGTACGGTTTGGCCTTCCTCTACACGCGTTGCCGCTTTAACGCGGCCCCCATCCACACGCAATTCACCTTTACGGCACATCTTTTCGATACGCACTTGGCTTAACTGTTCAAACTGTTTGCGCAGCCAACGATCCAAACGTTGCCCGTCACCGTCACTATCGACTGTGATCAACTGAACCCTACTCATACCCAAATACTCCGCGCAAAGAAAAACCCCAAGAATAACGCCGCGATTGAAAGCCCGACAGAGCCGAATACATAGGTCGCGGCCGCCGCCATCTTCCCTTTTTCAAGCAAGATCATTGTATCCAATGAAAACGATGAAAATGTTGTAAAGCCACCAAGGACACCAACCATCACAAACGGCACCAAAGCATTATCTTGCCCACGTTGCATCAACAAAACCGCCGCAATACCCATCACGAATGACCCAACTACATTCACGATCATTGTGCCCATCGGAAATCCGGATCCCATGATACGTACAGAGGTTAAAACCACGCTGTAGCGCAGCATGGCGCCAATGGCACCACCCAATGCAACAAGTCCAAATGTGTTTAGCATATGCCAAATCCCTATCGTTCGCGGCATCCATACTGTGCTTGCCCACGGGTTACGAGGGCAAAGCCGCGTTTATTTCTGATCCGCGTTTCTTTTAGCACGCAATTTAGCGAAATAATCCAGACGCTTCTTAAACTCGCGCTCCTGCCCCCGCTCAACAGGAAAATAATAGATCCCACGGTGCATATCATCCGGGAAATAATTTTGACCGGAAAACCCGTCTTCCGCATCATGGTCATAAGCATAACCGGCACCAAACCCCTGATCTTTCATCATGCTGGTGGGTGCATTCAAAATATGTTTCGGTGGCGGTTTTGATCCCGTCGATTTTGCCTGCGCATAAGCGGCTTTATAAGCTGTATATGAAGCGTTGGATTTCGGGGCCAAAGCCAGATAAATCACCGCTTGGGCCAAAGCCAGCTCGCCTTCCGGGCTGCCCAACCGCTCAAAGGTCTGCCAAGATTGCAAACATACGGCCTGTGCATTCGGGTCGGCAAGGCCAATGTCCTCGACCGCCATACGCGTGATGCGCCGCGCCAGATATCGCGGGTCTTCGCCGCCGTCCAACATACGGGTGAACCAATAAAGTGCCGCATCGGGATCAGAACCCCGCACGGATTTATGAAGCGCCGAGATCAGGTTGTAATGTCCATCACCCGATTTGTCATATTGCGCCGCACGTCGTTGCAAACGCTTCGACAATTCATCCACATCAAGCGGTTTTTTCACATTCCAGCTGAAGCACTGTTCAATCAGATTCAACAGGCTGCGCCCGTCACCATCAGCCATTTCCAGCAACACTTCACGTGCAGAGGCTTTTAGCGGCAGCTTCATTTTCAGCTCTGCCTCAGCCCGTTGCGCCATCAGTTCCAAATCTTTTAACTCCAGCCGCTCAAGCACAAGAACTTGTGACCGTGACAACAGGGCCGAGTTCAATTCAAACGACGGATTTTCCGTTGTGGCCCCGACCAGAACAATCGTGCCATCCTCCATGAACGGCAAGAAGCTATCTTGTTGCGATTTGTTGAACCTGTGTATCTCATCGACAAAAAGTAGCGTTTGTTTGCCATTTGAACGGCGCAAACGGGCTGCTTCAAATACCTTTTTCAAGTCTGCAATACCCGAAAATATCGCACTGATCTGGACAAATTTCATATCCGTGGAATTGGCCAGCAACCGTGCCAGTGTGGTTTTACCAACCCCGGGCGGTCCCCAGAAAATGATCGAGGCCAAAGCGTTGGATGCAAGCATCAGTGTCAACGCACCTTTATCGCCGATAAGATGTTGTTGGCCAATAACCTCTTGTAAAATCTGCGGGCGAATACGATCAGCCAGCGGTGTAATTTTTTCCACTTCGGGGGGCTTCGCGCCAATTGTATCGAATAGATCAGCCATGTGGGGAAGTATTTCACACCCATACCCTGCTGGCAATCACAGGAACAGTTATTTCGTTACTGGTAAGCACCCGGAAGATGGGTGATCTGACAACGGTTTTCCTTGCCTTCAATCTGGATAATCGGCCCCATGTTTTGAATATGCAGTCCAATCCGCTTCATCCAACGTTCCCAATTGGGTGAACCAATACCCAAAGCAGAACATACCCCCAGTGTTTCACGGGTTTCAAGCAATGCTTTCAACAGCCGCATTTGAACAGCGGTACGTTCACGTGCAGACAGGTGGCTGGATTTGAAAAAGCGTGAAAATTCAAAAATTTGCGGATCGACCGGGGCTTCGTCATAAAGTAAGTTACTGGGTATGGTATCAAGAAGCCCGCGCTGTGCATCTTTTATCATATACGAATACACCCCGCAACGCGCTGTCGTCGGGGTCAGCCGAAATCCACCCAAAACCTGCCCACCATCATGGATCGCAATCCACCGGCTTTGCGGTGTATCATATTGATCAAATTCCATCCCGTCAGTTTCAGGAAGATCCCAACGTTGTTCGACAATAAAGCTTTCGTGGCGGGCACGAAGCAAATTAGCAAACAGATTGCCATGATCGTGTATATTGCCAAATGATAGTGTTGTCGCCTGCATTTCTTTAGCACCTTTATTTTTTGCTCGTTATTTTTGGTACATTTTTTTTGAGCATAGACAATTTGCCCGACCTACTACAATAGTTTATAATCCTTCGCCCTTTGAACCGCTTCTGCAGTTGTTTTAGCCATTAACCGCGTGCGCGCAGATGAAAGCCGAAGTTTAAACGCACTTTCAGTGATACCCAATGCTTCTGCTGCACGTGCATATCTGTGCCCTGTTGCCACAAGTTTCAAAGCCTCACGTTGGGCACCGGTCAGACTTTCCGGCAATTCTGCCTTATTATGCATGAATTCAACCAGTTTCTGCGCTTTTACCAGCTCTTCCAGAGTAAATTCCCGATCATCCCGTGCCAGCCCGACAATCGAACGCGACGAAATTCGTCCGTACGAAATAGTTGCACCGTAGCGCAAACCAAATTCGGCAGCTTGCTTTATAATATTGAAAGGATCAGGAATGGGGCATTCGTTCCAACGGCACACACCCTGTTTTGCAAAAGCCCATGCAACCATCGGATCGCGCAATCCATACACATTGTTCGTGTAATGATCTTGCCATGCAGTCGGCCATGTATATATGGATATTAACGGCGATGCGAACCTGATATGCAGCCCCACACCAAAACCCAACGGGGAAAGTTTCCCCAATTTATTCAATTCATTATCTAACTTTTTTCTAATAGTCATGTCTCTTTAGACGTTTTGGGGCGACCTTAGTCAACTATAAATTGCAGCACTTTATCGCTAATTTTATAAATCCAGATCGCAATTAACAAAAACGGGAACTTTCCATCTAGAAAGCCCCCGTAAATAAGTTCAAATTTGCTTAAAAAGCAAGTTCATAAAAAGTTTAGTTAGCTTCTTCTGCCGCATCTTCGGCAGCAACGCGGGCTTTGTCACCCTTGCCTTTGGCATCTACATCACGGTCAACGAACTCAATGATCGCCATAGGTGCCATATCGCCATAACGAAAGCCGGCTTTCAGAACACGTACATAACCACCTTGGCGGTCTTTGTAGCGTGGGCCCAAAATCTCAAACAATTTTGCGACATAAGCCTCTTGTTTCAGTTTTGCCGCAGCTTGGCGACGGGCATGCAGATCGCCACGTTTCGCCAAAGTGATCATTTTTTCGATGATCGGNCGAAGCTCTTTGGCTTTCGGCAATGTTGTTTTGATTTGCTCATGTTCAATAAGCGAGCCGGCCATATTTGCGAACAAAGCCTTGCGATGCTCATGTGTTCGGTTCAGGCGGCGGTATCCACGTGCGTGACGCATAATTTCAGTCCTTTTTTACATTTATACTTTGTCTGGCTGACCTGCGTTGGGCCATGCGCTCCTTGGGGCATTATTGCCCGGATATTCCCCACCAGCGTGGGCATTTGAAAGGTGGGCTTTTCGCCCACCCCTATTCTTAAAACTGGTCTTCGTATTTCTTGGCCAGTTCTTCAATATTGTCCGGTGGCCAATCAATGATGTCCATACCCAAATGCAGCCCCATGCCTGTCAGCACCTCTTTGATTTCGTTCAAAGATTTGCGGCCAAAGTTTGGTGTGCGCAGCATTTCTGCTTCTGTCTTTTGAATCAGATCGCCGATGTAAACAATATTGTCGTTTTTCAGGCAATTTGCAGAGCGCACTGACAATTCCAACTCGTCGACTTTCTTCAGCAGAAGCGGGTTGAATTCCAACTCGTCTTCTTCTTCCTGACGGCTGGCAGACTCCGGTTCGTCGAAGTTTACAAACACAGACAACTGATCCTGCAAAATACGTGCGGCATAGGCCACAGCATCTTCAGGTGTAATAGACCCGTCTGTTTCGATTTTCATTGTCAGTTTGTCATAGTCAAGAACCTGACCTTCGCGTGTTGGTTGCACATCATAAGACACGCGTGCCACAGGCGAAAACAAAGCGTCGATCGGGATCAAACCGATAGGAGCATCATCGGGGCGGTTCTTGTCTCCGGCAATGTAACCCTTACCTGTTTCCACAGTCATTTCCATGAACAGGCTTGCACCGTCATCAAGGTGGCAGATCACGTGATCGTGGTTCAAAACTTCGATACCAGCTGTTTCAGTGATGTCACCTGCGGTGACAACACCCGGACCTTTGGCCGAAATAGAAACCCGCTTCGTGCCTTCAACTTCCATGGAAATTGCAACACCTTTCAGGTTCAAAACGATATCGGTCACATCTTCACGAACACCGGCAACAGACGAAAATTCGTGCAGGACATTGTCGATTTGTACCGATGTAATTGCAGCCCCTTGTAGGGATGACAAAAGTACACGGCGCAATGCGTTGCCCAATGTCAGGCCGTAGCCGCGTTCCAGCGGCTCCGCAGTGACTGTTGCAGAACGCAAAGGATCGGCACCTGGCTTGATGTCTAGTTGTGTAGGACGTATAAGTTCCTGCCAATTTTTATGGATCATNGGGGCCTCCATTCTTGTTTGTTGGTATGGATCCGAACCAACAAACGCTCGAGGTTAAAATCAGTATTGGGTCGGCCATTGGCCAACCCGTAAATATACACTTAAACGCGACGGCGCTTTGGTGGACGGCAGCCGTTATGGGCAATCGGTGTCACATCGCGGATGGCGGTCACGTTCAAGCCAATAGCAGCTAATGCGCGTAGCGCACTTTCACGGCCGGAACCTGGGCCTTGAACTTCAACTTCCAAAGTTTTCATGCCATGTTCCTGGGCTTTCTTACCTGCATCCTCTGCAGCCATCTGGGCTGCATATGGTGTGGATTTACGAGAGCCTTTAAAACCCATTGTGCCAGCGGATGACCATGCAATAGCATTGCCTTGCGCATCGGCGATCAGGATTTTCGTGTTGTTAAAGGACGAATTGATATGCGCCACACCAGTGCTGATGTTTTTGCGTTCTTTACGCTTTGTGCGTACTTTTTCACGAGCCATTGGTCAAACCCTCCTATTTCTTCTTGCCGGCAATTGCCCGTGCAGGACCTTTGCGCGTGCGAGCGTTTGTATGTGTACGTTGACCGCGAACAGGCAGACCACGACGGTGACGCAGGCCGCGATAAGAGCCCATGTCCATCATCCGTTTGATGTTCATGGAAACTTCACGACGCAGATCACCTTCTACGTCAAGATTTGCATCAATGTATTCGCGAACCTTCAGAACTTCGGCGTCTGACAATTCGTTAACACGACGGGCTTCGTCAATACCAACCGCTTCGCAGATTGCGTTCGCAGAAGTGTTTCCGATGCCATGAATATATGTAAGTGCGATTTTTACCCGTTTATGTGTCGGGATATTTACGCCAGCAATACGTGCCACGTTATATTTTCCTTCGGTTGCGGTTCCGTGTTTCCAGAACCTGTTTTCACAACGAAGCCCAACGATATATGCGCTGGGCCACCTTAAATCCAAACCACCCTGAGACTTTGCCGAATCGGCAGTTTTCAAGAAAATCCTAAGATTTCGGCTTGGAAGATTGTCCCATAGGGGAAAAACTGTTTGGCGTCAAGGAACTATAGGATTATTGGCGGATTAACCGAACAGATTTCAATACTTCAATCTAAAGGAGCCATTAATTTGGTTTCTTTGGTGATAATACCGCCGCGTTTACCAACCTCAATCGACCCATATCTTTCCTTGAAACATTCAGGCAACGACCGGTCGCCTTCGACTGATATCCATAACCGAAACAAATGGCGCCGCATTTTCGGGTCCGGCCAGTCCAAAAAGCCGGTACGGTCATGCAATTGNGAATGATTNTANACNAACTGCATATCNCCGGGCTGCAATTGCATTGCAAAATTCAANNTTGGATCATTGGCGTAGCTATCGAACAAATCCAANGCCTCAANATGTTTATCGGTCAAACGCATTGCCTCGGGAAACCGTTGCGCACTATCAATATATTGCCGTTGGTAAAAGACTGTCAGCTTNCCTTCAAACCAGTTCAGAACCGGNATTTCCATAAAAGGTTTNGCACCTTCCGGNATTTCCCCGCGTCTGTCCGTCGCAATCGGNTCAAACAGATACGGCAANAGGTCCGGCCGTTCTGCCAGCATCTTGTTGTAGATCGACATCGCACTGACCAACAATGATTTACCGCCCTCTTGTGCACCGCGAATGCAAAGCAGGCACACAACATCTGCAGAATCCGTATGGAACGTCTGACGTTCCGAAGTCTGGTAAATCCGGGAATTCGGATCGTTTGCATCAGCACCGATGTCGCGCACATGTCCCAATATATGGCCTTGTGCATTTTGGGATCGTGCAGACCCTAGATGTGCGCCAATACCGCAAAACACAGTCGCCATAAACTCTTGCGTATAGGTTTCGGTTGGCAAACCGCGAAAAACCTCCACACCCACATCTTGCAGTAGTTTTTTCCGCAGCGCATTTATTTCTTGGCTGAACCGNGGAAGCGGAAAATCTTCTTTGGTAATCTCACCGACATCTTTGCCCAAAGTTAGAAAGTGTTTGGCGGCCGCTTCCAATTCAGCGATTTCATCNGCTGTTAGATAGCGTAGCCATTTTTCTGGTGTGGCCGCCATATCAGAGCCAATCCAACTGGAAGGCCCTGTAATCGGGGTTTTAGGAAGNTGAATATCCATCATGTTACTCCAATTCAAAATTGGGGCTATGATACNGTGTCTAATGCACTCGCAATATCNGAGGCCACAGCATCCATTGTTCCCAGNCCATCAACCGACTGCAACTGCCCCTTGGCATAGTAATACCCGATCAAGGGTGATGTCTCTTTGTAATAAGCCATCAAACGTGTTTTCAACGACTCTTCGTTGTCATCCGCACGTTTCTTGAACTCGCTTCCACCGCATTCGTCACAGACGCCGTCCTTGACCGGTTTCTTGAATTCTTCATGGTAGCCCGCGCCGCAATTGCCGCAGGTAAAACGGCCCGTGATACGTTTGACCAATGCGCTATCATCGACACGCATTTCAATCACCGTATCCAGTTTTTTACCTACTTTTTCCAACAAAGCACCCAAAGCATCCGCTTGTGCCAATGTGCGTGGAAATCCGTCAAAAATGAACCCGCCTGCCGCATCGGCCGTCGTCAATTGCTCTTCAATCAGACCAATAACGATCTCGTCTGTCACCAATTCACCGCGATCCATCACGGCCGCAACCTTCTTACCCATTTNAGTGCCGGATGTTTTTGCAGCACGCAACATATCGCCCGTAGACAATTGCACCATACCGCGTTCCGCGACTAAAAAACCTGCTTGTGTGCCTTTACCTGCACCGGGTGGGCCGAGAAGGATGATGTTCATTATTTACGTGCCTTTCTACGTGCTTTTGCACGGTTCTTGCCACGCAACTGCGATTTTTCGATTAAGCCTTCGTATTGATGCGCCAACAAATGTGACTGCACCTGCGTGATTGTGTCCATCGTAACCGAAACCACAATCAACAGCGACGTTCCGCCAAAGTAAAACGGTATCGCTAGTTGGTTGCGCAAAATCTCCGGCAACAAACAAACGGCTGCAAGATAGGCAGAGCCTAACACCAATGTACGTGTCACCACGAAATCCAGATATTCAGCGGTTTTTGCCCCCGGGCGAATGCCCGGAACAAAGCCGTTTTGCTTTTTCAGATTGTCCGCAACCTCATCGGTTTTAAATGCAACATTGGCCGTATAGAAATACGAAAAGAACACAATCATCGCAGTGAAGAACAACAGATACAAAGGTTGACCGGGGCCGAAATAAGCAAGGATCGTCGACATAACCGGTGACGTTTGCGTGCCGGAAAATGTACTGACCGTCGTTGGCAACAGTAACAGCGCTGACGCGAAGATCGCGGGAATAACCCCAGCAGGGTTAACTTTGATCGGCAAGTGGGATGATTCACCACCGTAAACTTTCATACCAACCTGACGTTTGGGGTACTGAATATGAACTTTACGCAATGCGCGTTCCATAAACACGATAAACCCGATAACGGCGACAACCATGACCATAACACCCAGGATAACGGCACCGTTCAAAGTTCCGTTACGGCCCAGTTCAAAGAACTGTACCAGTGC
>JGI24723J26617_10003330_pt1 | contig 11743 bp, 12 predicted proteins | sample Cruoilmetagenom6_FD_26617 | JGI IMG/M metagenome (IMG submission 26617) | reverse complement strand
CAGAAGTATCCCACCCAAAACAAAGAAAATAGCTACAGAAGCGATACCCACTCGGGAATTCTCGGTGATTAAAGCAACCATTCCGATCAAAAATGGTCCTAATATTGCGGCAGTTTTTCCCAAAAAGTTATAAAATCCAAAAAACTCCGCAGCATATTCATCTGGAATCATTTTGGCATAGTAGGAGCGGCTCAACGCCTGGATACCTCCTTGCACAAGTGCGATCAATACTGCCAATATATAAAACTCATGGATCTCATCCATCATTGCTGCCCAAAGTGTAATAAAGAGATAGATACAGATCGCCAAAAGAATCGCTTTTTTCGTATCCCACTTTTGGGCCAGTTTGGCAAAAACAAGTGTTGCGGGGAAACCGACAAACTGCACGATCAAAAGCGACAAAACCAAGCTCTTGGAATCAAATCCTATCGCCATCCCATAGTCAACCGCCATCCGTATGATCGTATCTACACCATCAATATAGAGCCAATAAGCTACCAAAAAAAGTACCAACCCTTTGAGATGCCTAATCTTTCTGATCGTCCCAGCAAGTCTGTGATATCCCTCTGAAATGATTTGAACTGTTCCTTTATCTTTTATAGGTTTTTTCTCTTTGACAAAGAAAAGCAGAGGCAAAGAAAAAAGCATCCACCANATAGCAACAGAAATAAAAGCGATCTTCACAGCTTCTATACTACTATCAAGTCCAAAAAAGGCAGGATTCTGCAACATCCAAACATTGAGTGAAAAAAGTATTCCCCCTCCAAGATATCCCAGTGCAAATCCAAGTCCCGATACGAAATCCACCTTTTTTTCTTTAGCCACAGTCGGTAAAAGTGCATCATAAAAGATGTTTGAACCCATAAAGCCTATATTTCCAAGCGCGTAAACAAATACCGCTGCTTCCCAAGCTCCCTCACCCACAAAGGAGAGTGCTGCACTCATTAATATCCCAAGATAGGCAAACAGAAACAAAAACCTTTTTTTCAGTCCACCCACATCAGCGATAGCACCAAGTAAAGGAGCGATAAGTACAATGAACAAACTCGAAATCGAATTTGCAAAACCAAGCTGTGCCGTACTTACAGTGACATCAACATTAGCGCTAAAATACTCTTTGAAAAAAATGGGAAAAAATCCTGCTATCACCGTTGTGACATATGCTGAGTTTGCCCAATCATAAAATGCCCATGCGTAGATGCTTCTGTTTTTACTGTTTTTCATAGCTACATAATGACCTATTTTGGATAAAATAGAGATTATGAACTTTTTAGAACTTTTAAAAAAACCAAACCTTATCGCAGCACATCGGGGTAATCGCTCACAAAAACCGGAAAACACATTAAGCGCTCTTACATCAAGTATCGGTAAATGTGACTTTATCGAGATCGATGTACAGCTTACAAAAGACTTGGTACCTGTGATCATCCATGATGATACACTAGGTCGAACCAGTGATGTCTCAAATATAGAGAGATTTGAGGATCGTACTCCATGGAGTGTCTCTGATTTTACACTGGAAGAACTTCAAAGCCTCGATTTTGGAAGCTGGTTTAATCTTGAATATGAGCCGATTCTTACCTTGGAAAAAGCACTCTCCTTTGCAAAAGAACAGCATCTTTTTTTAAATGTTGAGATCAAAAACATGTCCAATACTTTTGCAGATGAGATAGTTGTTCAGATCATCATCGATATGATCAAAAAAACGCAAGCCGAGCATTTAGTACTGCTTTCATCTTTTTACCACCATTATCTTCCGATGTGCAAAAAACTCTCTTCAAAGATACCCACAGCTGCTTTACAAATGTACAAACATCCAAACAAGCTCATAGATTATCTTCATACTTTGCAAGTGAATGCCTATCATCCTGAAGATAAGATTACCAATCAAAAAACAGTAGCCAATTTAAGAGAAGCCGGTTTTTTTGTCAATGTGTTTACGGTCAATAAAACAGAGCGGAAAAAGAAGTTGTTTGACTGGGGTGTCAATGGTATTTTTACCGATTATTTAGCGTAATGTATTATGTTTGTGCTAAAATAGATTCAAGGTACTTCTAAAAACCCTACCCGTATTTAGAGGCTCCTTTATTATATAAAATTCTGGAGGTACTACATGAAAAATTATATTTACAATACCGACATCGGAACCTTCGAGATTCGGCAGACGGGTCATTTGCTTTATCAGCTCTGGATAAAAGAAGAACTGCTTGGTGAATATGCAAGTGCTGAACTGGCTGCCGCAGATGTTGCTGGATTTGATACCGACTACGTGGAATGGGACCAACTCGAAAATGAACTCGAAAATATTCCAACTAACCTTGCACAATGGACTACCGTCGCCGAGGAAGCACCTCGTAAGTGATGCAGCACTCCGTCACCCTCGGCAAAAATGACACNCCGAAGTTCATTGCCGACTGTCATTTGGGGAAGCTGGCAAAGTACTTGCGTCTTATGGGGATTGACACTCTCTTCTTTCCCCATATAGAAGACAATAAGCTTATCACTATTGCTAATGAAGAGAACCGTATCATTCTGACTCGTGACCGTCTTCTGTCACAGCGTAAAAATGCCCCTGTTCTTTTTCTTGAGCCTACCGATACCAAAGCGCAGCTCAAAACACTTATTGACTACTATAACCTAAAAGAACATACTGCACTCTTCAGCCGATGTATTGTCTGTAATACCCCTCTGCAAGTAATTGACAAAGAAAAGATCATAGACAGCTTGCCCGAAAAGGTCAAAAAACATTTTGATTTTTTCGAATACTGCCCTACCTGTGATCGTATCTACTGGCAGGGAGATCACTACAGACATATGATGGAGTTTTTGGATCAAGTACTAAACGAATCCTGACATAAGTGTCTTCTAATCTTCTCAGCTATGTATATAACTCCATGATATGTACCTGTCACTTGATATATCATAAATGCTATAATTGAAGCGTATGAATATACAAATGGAGATAATTATGACAAAGCAGCTGTTCTGGTTGATAGTTTGGGGTGTAGTATTCGGATATATGGAGGCTGCTGTCGTTGTCTATCTGAGGGAGATCTATTATCCTGAGGGATTTTCCTTCCCTCTGCTCATTATTCAAGATCGTATTATGTTGACTGAAGTACTTCGTGAGGCAGCGACACTGCTCATCATGTGGGCAACAGTATGCCTGGCGTACAAGAGACTGCAAAGCCGGTTCGCGGCTTTTGTCGTACTCTTTGGTATATGGGACATCTTCTACTACATTTTTTTGAAACTGCTTTTAAACTGGCCAGAAAGTCTGAGTACATTGGATATCCTCTTTCTTATCCCTGCACCGTGGGTTGGACCGNTCTGGGCACCGGTCCTTGTCTCCATCGGGTTTATCTATGCCGGTACTGCCATACTGATGCGCAACTATCAAAATCAATTTTTGCATTTTGNCAGAAGGCTTTATACTGCTNGAGCTTTTTGCAGGACTTCTCATAATCGTTTCATTCCTCATTACTGGTTTATCTGTGCTTGAACAGAGTCTTCCGACCCACTTTCCATGGTATCTGTTCCTCACGGGATTCTTCACAGGGATAGGTGTTTTTCTTTACTACTTTTACCGTTCTGAACATAGCCAATGAGATGTGTAATCTAAATGGTTTAGTCTTTTCAANTCAAATCTCTTCATAATCCAGTTCAANATGATACTCAGAAAAATTTCTCTCAAGCATTTGTTCAATCTTTTCACGNTACTGTGCGGATTTAAGAGAGTTTGGAGAGAGNAAGACAAAGGCGATATCAGCTTCTTTAGCATACTCACCACTTATGTCCATCACAGAGAGATTAAACGCTTTGAGCTTCTCTTTCATACTGTTTGTGACACTTCTACGCCCTTTGAGTGATTGGACATAAGGTAGTTCCAGATGAAGGATGCAACTACAGATAATCATAAATTTCTCATATCTTTTTTTGTTTGCTTTTATTGGCTAGAAGTTTCAACTTCTCTTCAACAAGATAATTTATACTTTCTTTTGGGAATTTACCATTTTCATCTTTTGTACCACTTACTTTACCCGTGAGTATCTCCATGCCTTCATCAACACTCTCAATAGCATAGATCTCGAATTTACCGCTTTCTACCGCTTCTAAAACTTCCTCTTTCAGCATCAAATGTTTTACATTTGATACCGGGATAATAATGCCATTTCTTTTTTCACTGTTTATCAAAGTACAAATATCAAAAAAACCTTCTATTTTTTCATTGATGCCACCTACTGCCTGAACTTGACCATTCTGATTTACAGAACCGGTAACTGCTATGGACTGGTCTAAAGCAATTTCACTTAAGGAAGAGAGTAAAGTAAAAAGTTCTGCACATGAAGCACTATCACCATCAATTTTACCGTATGATTGTTCAAAGACCAATGTTGCAGTTATACTCAATGGGAAATCTTTGGCATAGGTCGCACCCAAGTAGGCTGAAAGTATCATGATTCCCTTATTGTGTGTTGGACCACTGAGTTTTACTTCTCTCTCTATATTGATCACACCGCCTTTTCCAAGCCTGGTCAATGCTGTGATCTTTGAGGGATGACCGAAAGAGAAATTTCCAAAATCAAGTACAGCAACACCATTTATTTGACCTATAGCAGATCCATCCGTTTCAATAAGTATAGTTCCTCTCTGGATCTCTTCATACATCTTATCTTTGATCCTGTCTGATCTCTCGACCTTTTCCATAATCGCTTTATCTATTTGAACTTTTGAAATATGATGCNTATGATCTTGAGAAGCAATAAAATCAGCCTCTTGGAGCAAATCACTCAAACTTTCTAAATGTGTTGAGAGTTTTTGGCTATCCTCTGCCATACGAGAGCTATATTCGATNACCCTACCTACAGCTTCTTTATCTAATGGCAAAAGATCATTATCTTTTGCCATCATACCGATCATTCTGGCATAAAGCTGACTGTTATCTTCATTTCTTTCTGTTTCATTTTCAAAATCAGCATTGATTTTAAAGAGTTCTCTAAACTCAGGGTCATAATTATATAACAGATAGTAGAGTATTCTATCTCCTATTAGTACAATCTTGATATCCAGTTCTATGGTCTCAGGTTCCAAAGAGAGCGTACTATCAAACTTAATGAATGTGCAAGCGGTTCTATACGGATTTCAGAAGATTTCAACATCCTCTTAAGTCCTTCCCAAACAAAAGGTTGCATTAATACCTTTGAAGCATCCAAAATAAGATATCCTCCATTGGCTCTATGTAATGCACCAGCATTAATGAGATTAAAGTCGGTCAAGAGTGTACCCATCTGTGCTATATGCTCAATCTCGCCAAATAGATTTACATAGGTAGGATTATTCTCATAGATGATTGGTGCACCATCTATATCTTTATGGCTTACAAGCACATTGACACTGTATCTGTTAAATATACCACTCTGTTTTGCATAGTTCATTCCCATCGGTGCAAGACTGTTTTGTGCAGAAATTAAAAAATCTTGTGAATTATCTATGATATCTTCTTCAACACTTTCTAAATATTGTACGACTTTTTCATAGTCTTTGTATTTTCTTTTTAACTCATCAATACTGTTATCAACAGCTTTTTTTGTCATATTTCTTTCAAGTTCTCTAATCTCTTTTTGCTGTATCTTACTCTGTATAACAATGTCTTGAACAATATTTTCAAGCTCATTTCTAAATTTGATGATTTTTTCCTGTACCTGATCTTTATCTTTTTGATTAAGTGCTTGATATTCCTCTTTAGCGAGGACCTTCCCATCATTACTCATAGGGGACAGTGTATAACCTGATGGGGTATAATTGATTGATATATACTCTTTTCTAGCTTTTTCTTTTAACTCCATAAAGGGTTTTTCTTTAGCTTCAGTGAGTTTATCTATAATTGCCTGTTTTTGTATCCGATACTCTTCACTTTCAAATATCGATGGAATAATAGTTTGTAACTCTTCTATCAGCTCACTCATATCTTTTTTGAGTTGCATACCCATTGAAGAGGCAAGCTTTAGATAGATCGGCTTTCTTGGATCTTCAAAATTATTGACATAACACCAGTCACACGGCCGATCTTCATCTTTAGCACGACTTTGAATAAACTTTTCTACAACAGTGTGTTTTCCGCTCCCAAGTTTTCCCATTGCATAAAGATTGTAACCCTCTTTCTTTATACCGATACCAAAACTAATGGCTTTGAGCGCTCTACTCTGNCCTATAATTTCATCAAGCTCTTCCAGATCTGCAGTAGTGTTAAAGTCAAATATCTCTAAATCACAATAATTATAGAGTTTATCGACACTAAGTGGCTTTTTCATACAGAACCTCCAAATTCAGGGCAACTATCAATAATATCTTTTAACGCATGATATTCCATTTTATGTGCTTTGGCTACAGCTTCTTCTGTTACAAATCCACCTGCAACATTCACTCCGCTATAGATAGCAGTATCTTCTAAACTGGCATTCTGCCATCCCATATCTGCGATCCTCTTGACATAAGGTATCGTTGCATTTGCCAATGCATATGTTGCAGTTACAGGATAGTCTCCCGGGATATTGGCAACACAGTAGTGTATCACACCATCCACTTCAAATACAGGATCATCATGGGTTGTGGGTTTGGAAGTTTCTATGCATCCTCCCTGATCGATAGCAACATCCACCAAAACCGTTCCTTTTTTACAAAGAGAAAGCATCTCCCTTGTTATCAAGTGTGGTGCTTTCTCACCTGTGATATAAACTGCCCCTATAACGATATCAACTATAGGTAAGATCTTTTCCATATTGTAAGCGTTAGAATAGAGTGTTGAAAAATTTGTCGGCATCATATCTTCAAGTGCAGTCATTGTCCTTGGGTTTCTTCCCATAATAACGACATCAGCGCCCATTCCAGATGCAACTTTAGCTGCATTCTTAGCCACTGTTCCACTTCCTATGATCAATACTTTAGCTGGCAACACACCAGTGGAACCGCCTATCAACACACCTCTTCCATGGTTATGCGCGGAGAGGAAATAACCTGCGACCATCGGTGCAACTTTACCAGCTATTTGGCTCATAGGTTCAAGTAGAGGTACCCTTCCTCCATCTTGTAACGTTTCATAAGCTATCGCTGTCACTTCTTTTTCTTTAAGTATCTCAGTCAGTTCTCTGAGAGGAGCAAGATGAAGGTAGGTAAAAAGTATTTGCCCCGGTTTTAAAAGATCATACTCCTGTAATTGAGGCTCTTTAACTTTTAAGATCATTTCACAGGTGTTAAATATCTCTTTGGGACTTTGAAGGATNATTGCACCGGCTTCCATATAGTCATCATTAGAAAAGCCGCTTTTTTCTCCGGCATCTTTCTCTATATAGACTTTATGTCCACCTTGAACAAGTACTCTAACACCAGAGGGAATAATACCAACCCTATATTCCTTAGTTTTTATCTCTTTTGGAATACCGATTTTCATTTGAAAATATCCTTTTAGTTAAGTAAATCCCCATAAAAATTTCTCATACAGAAGACTCTTACATTGAAGAGAAATCATAGTTTTATGATACTATTCTTTAATCCTCTAGTCCAACTTTAGTTCTTGCTATAGGATTCACTCTTAATCTTTCAACAGGTATCGGTGTGGCACTTTTTTCGCATATACCGAATGTTCCATTTTTTATTTTTCCAAGCGCGTGAATAGTCTCTTTAAGTTCATGTTCCTGTTGACGTAAAATAGTATTATCTTGGTCGCTCAGACTGTGAAGAGATGCAAGATCTTCCATATCATTGATCCCATCATCACTGCCCACAATGTCCAACTCTGATCGAAGCTGTTCNATGTTGTCTTCGATATGGACTAATTTCTCTTTTAATATCTTTTCAAATTCATTAAAATCCAGGTCATCTCTTTTTTTCATAATTCGTTCCTTTTCCTATTTCATCCAACATTATGATACATACACTAAGATATCATTGGATGACTCTCTTAATATATATGTCGCCACACTTCCCAGTAATGCATTAACCCCTGCCGTACCTCGAGAACCTACAACAACAAGATCATATGAACCATCTTTTATATAGTTGATCAGTGCTTCCTTGGTATAGAATTCTCCATCAATGACTTCACCTTTTTTGACAGAAACAGCTTTCATAAACTCTTTTAAATCTTTTTTGGCACAAGATTTTGCGACATCATTATACTGTGAAAGGTCACGCCCGGCTACAGCATAAGGGCCTTCCATATAAATCGTTTCAAAAGCATGAACTATATTTATTTTGGCCGTAGGGAAAACATCCTTCGCAAATAAAACACTCTGTTTCGATTGCATTCCAAAATCTGTTGGCGCTAAGATATTTTTATAAGGTTTTTTTGCACTATTATTAACGATCAGTACAGGTAAATGACTCTTATGTGCTACTTTTTGTGCTGTAGTACCTACAAAACCTTTTCTACCTTTTGCCCTGCTATGTCTACCCATAACAATCATATCCGCCTGATTTAATTTTGATTCATAAAGTATGATATCATCTGCATTACCTTCTTTCACAAAGATAAAACAGGATACTTTTGTATCTTTGTTCAATGTTTTTAACTTTTTTTCTATTTGCTTTGTGATACCTTCTTTGTCAATACCTATCTCTTTAGAACCAAAATAACTTGGTACTGCGAACCAAGGTGTACGTACTGCATGAACGACAAACAGATCAGCTTTATGCTCATTTGCTAAAGCTAATGCTCTTTTTAAAACATCATTTGATTTCTCAAAAACATCTAACCCTACAACAATTCTTTTTAGCTTCTTCATCATCTACCTGCCTTTTTTTTAATTTAGATTCTTTACTTACTATATATTTATATTCTACTATTAAAAAACTTAATATCATAACTCTTATATATTAATGAAAATGTCAAAATAAAGAGAGTAAAATATATCACATATGGTATAAATATGTACTATCAATTAGTCATAAAAAAGGTTGAGCATCCATTTTCATACAAAAAATATTGAACAGACATTCTCAATTTTAAATACAAACACTTCTGGTTTAACAAGAGATGAAGTCAATAAACGGCAAGAGATCTATGGACTGAATATCCTTCCTTCAAAACCTGACATGACACTTTTTACACACTTCTTACAACAGTTTAAAAGTCCGATCATCTATGTTCTACTCATAGCAACAGTCATGGCACTTATCATACAAGAGTATACAGATGCGGGTTTTATACTGCTTGTTTTACTTCTTAATGCTGTCATTGGAACATACCAAGAGTATTCTGCATCTCAAAAAGCAAAACTTCTTCAAAATCTTATCAAAACCAATGCCATGGTGGTTCGGGATGGCACCATACAGGAAATAGATAGCCGACATATCGTTACCGGGGATATGTTGATCTTTGAACCGGGTACGAAGGTCGCAGCTGATGTCAGGATGACTGAAACCAAAAACCTTATGGTGGATGAATCACTACTGACAGGTGAATCCATTGATGTCAACAAGGATGCACTTTTTTTAAGTGATAACTCTGATCTTTTGCTTCCAGAAAGAAAGAACATGCTCTTTGCAGGGACTTATATTTCCAGTGGTAGAGGCTTGGGTGTTGTCTCAGCTATAGGAAAAGAGACAGAAGCTGGAAAGATCGCACAGTTGCTTAGTAAAAAAAGTAAAGCCAAGATACCTTTGGTTGAAAAAATGGAGAANCTTACTTTTACTATNTCTATAGTTATTGCAGTGATGGTTGTTCTACTTTTTGCGATAGGTTTTCTCAAAGGAATGGAGTTTTACGCACTCTTCCTTTTTTCTGTAGCTCTTGCTGTCTCCACTATACCCGAAGGTCTTCCTGTTGCCATTACTGTCTCTTTGACATCCGCTTCTTTAGCTATGTCCAAAAAAAATGTCATTATACGAAAACTGGCTGCTATTGAGGGACTTGGAGCATGTACCCTTATAGCCAGTGATAAAACGGGAACATTGACCCAAAACAGGCTAAGTGTCGAATACTTNATATCACCAACTCAGGTCTACGATACCAATACACTCAATGAAGCCCATGATAAAGTNTATCTGGCTTCCATTCTCTGTAACGAAATGCATTATGAAACATCCAAAGAAGGTGGTGTTGATTTTTTTGGAGATGAAGTAGATATTGCATTGGCACAGTTTGCTGAAAATGCAGATGAATCTTACCTGACAAATTCAAAATTTTACAGAAAAATAGATGAGATACCTTATGAACCTGTCAATAGGTTTTCTGCAGTAATGATGGAACTTGATGACAAGATCTATCAGTTTAGTAAAGGCTCCCCAGAAACTGTACTTATGCATTGTGATGTAACAGAAGAAGAGAAAAAAGATATCTTGGCAGATGTGGATGATTGGGCAAGCAAAGGATACAGAACTATTGCATTGGCGCATAAAGAGTCTGTAGATGAATCAACGATCAATCTTAAGAATTTTAACTATCTTGGTTTTGTAGCCATTATCGATCCTGTTAGAGAAGAGAGTCCCGATGCTATAAAAAAAGCACAAGATGCCGGTATTAAAGTGGTCATGGTAACCGGAGATCATCCCAACACAGCACTTTCCATTTCACAAGAGCTTGGCATTGCATCATCAGTTGAAGAAGTGATGAGTGAAAANGAGTTACTGGCATGGGAAGAGAGTGGAGCTAAAGCAGAGGTACTGAAAGATAAAACGGTTTTTTCCCGTGTCACGCCAGCACAAAAGATGAAGATCGTTATGGCNTATCAAACCCTTGGACACTATGTTGCAGTGACAGGAGATGGGGTAAACGATGCCCCTGCTCTTAGACATGCAAATATCGGTGTAGCTATGGGTAAGAGTGGTACAGATATCGCCAAAGCATCCAGTGACCTAATATTGGCCGATGACAACTTCGCTTCCATTGTCAATGGTATAGAAGAAGGAAGACGNGCACATGATAACATCAGAAAAGTCATCTACCTGCTCATATCTACAGGCTTTGCAGAGTTGATNTTAGTGATGCTTTCTTTTATCACAGGAATGCCTTTACCCCTGCTTCCGGTACAACTCTTATGGCTAAATCTTGTTACCAACTGGGATACAAGACGTAATGCTGGGGCTTGAGAAAGCAGAACCAGGACTCTTAAAAAGAAAACCAAGATCGCCTCAAGAACCTATATTTAACAGACTTATGCTTAGACGTATCGTAGTAGGTGGTCTCTATATCGGTGTTGTCTCTTTTGGTCTTTTCTACTTTTTACTGGAANCGGGAGAAAGTGTAGAGAGTGCAAGGAATATCACACTGCTTCTGATGGTACTCTTTGAAAATGTGCATGTATTTAATTCCAGAACAGAGATCAATTACTTGCATAAGATTGGCTATAGAAGCAGTATATTTTTGATTCTACTGGTCATCTTTACACAGCTTTTACATATTGCCTGTATGCATATTCCTTTTATGCAAAACGTACTTTCTACGCAACCTGTCTCTTTTGATATATGGTTGGAACTTGCGATGATTGCGATTGGGTTGGTTGTTGTGATGGAAGCAGATAAATGGATGACATTCAGAAGAGTAAAAAGTAGTATATAATACAGATGATATTTTGGTTTAAAGACGATGAAAGGATCAGAGTTAATGAAGCGAGGTGACAGTATGAGAATCGTAATCATAGGTGGTGGGATCGCTGCAGCGTATTTGGCTAACCGTATCAAGAAACTTGCATCTGATGTAGATGTACTGATCGTATCTGAAGAAGCCTATTCTCCTTATGACAGGATA
>JGI24723J26617_10003327_pt1 | contig 11759 bp, 8 predicted proteins | sample Cruoilmetagenom6_FD_26617 | JGI IMG/M metagenome (IMG submission 26617) | reverse complement strand
TCAACATCCTTATCAACAATGCCGGAACGGCGAATGAGCAGGACGAAGCAGAAGAATCCCTACAAGACCGGGAACGTGTGCCGGCCGTCAATCTCACCGCGGTTTTTCGCCTTTGTCAGCTTTGCGGGGCCGGCATGCGCGCACAAGGGCACGGCGTGATCGTAAACATGGCGTCCATGCTCGCCCTCACCGCGTCGGAGGGAAGCCTGATCGGACCAAGCTATCCGGCAACAAAAGGCGCGATCGTCAGCATGACACGTGAGCTTGGCGCCGGCTGGGTCCGGCACGGTGTGCGCGTCAATGCTCTCTGCCCCGGCTACTTCCCCACCGATATGAACGCCGAAAGCCTGCAAACCGCGGATTTCCGTAAACATGTACAACGAAACTGCCCCATGCAACGCCTCGGAGAACCACACGAGCTCGACGCCGCCCTGCTCTTTTTGGCAGGAGACGGATCAAGCTACATGACAGGGCAAACACTCGTACTCGACGGATGCTGGAGTGCGAACTGACAACAGCAGGGCGTCACACCAAGGAGCGACACCCGACAGCATTGTTTACTCCCCGCAAGGCCATACCGAAACTGTCACAACCTCCAGGGTTTCCGGGTTAAACACGCCTTCGATACCCCCGGCCAGACCCGCGACATGTACAAAAAAAGCCGGCCCAAATAGGCTGATTATATCCACATCGGGCCAGTGGTCCCCCTCCAGGCCTTCTCCAAGCGCCTCGACACCATACGCTTCCCGCACNTCGAGATCTGTGGAAGCCAAACCGATTCCCTCTGGCGTTGTAAGGCCAAGCACGTCCCCATCGCCGGCGGTTTCGTCCCCAGCCTCGCGTGCCCCAAAGTCATACCCATAGCTATAGGCAAAAAAGTGTTCCTCCGCGTCTGCCACCCCGAAAGAGGCTTTCCCATTTGAAAAGCCGACTCGTAACTGCGGCCATTGCACAGTTCGCCACCTCGTCCCGGGACACAAACCCGGACTGTTCTCGAACCCCTCTTTCCAGCCCGAATCCACGTCAGGAGGTCCCAACACCACTTCGAGCAACTGCAAAGTCTGTGCTGGAGCTGTCCCGAACGACACGAGGCCAAGCCCATCCCCGCGCAGCTGTAAACCAGGGAGCACTTCACCCGAAACAGTATCTTGTTGTTGCTCCACGGTTTCCAACAGGGAATCCTCGTCGCTCTCAAACAGAGCACAGCCTCCAAGCAGNAGAAAGCCAATGAGAGAAAAGAAAAGCCNGNGGTTCTTTTTTTTCCACAGAAAAGTGTGNGGAAAAGCATCTGCCACCAGACCGGCAGCTCGGTCGCTTCTTTTTGACGCAGGAGACGCTGTCCAATCGTGAGTCTCTTCTCTTGACATTTCCTCTCCTCTGCTTCCTCTTGCGTACCGGCCTTACGGACTTCCCTTAGGGACTTCGCTCGCAGGCTTCACTTCCGGAATTCCCAGCACCAAGCAGTACCTTGTGCCGCTTGCACCTAGACCTGTGCATCTGCCTGCAAAACACGCCGCTCGTCCGCGCCCTGCCTGCCCAAGGCCTCGTTCGCCTGCACGTCCCCACACCTCCCCGACACGCTCGCGTGCATCACGCAAGCACACGCGTCCAGCAGCCAAGGGCGGCGCAAAAAAACTACAGAGGAGGAAGCAGGTCAACGGTCCGCTGTCGCAAAAAATGGTCTGCAAGCACAAGGCAGCACATCGCTTCCACCATTGGGACTGCCCGTGGCACAACGCAGGGATCGTGCCGGCCTTTTCCCGCAAAAACCACGGAATCTCCGTCTCGGTTTCGCGTTTCCTGGGAACGAGAGATTGTGGCAGTCGGCTTAAAAGCAACACGAAAAAAAATGTTTTCNCCGTTTGTGATACCGCCCTGCACCCCACCAGAATAGTTTGTTCGCGTGCGTATCTTTCCNTCGGGGTCAGTGTCGAACAGGTCATTGTGCTCGCTTCCCCTCAAGAGGACACCGCCAAACCCACTGCCAATCTCAAATCCCTTCACCGCGGGCAAAGAAAGCATGGCTTTTGCCAAGTCAGCCTCAAACCTGTCGAAAACTGGGTCCCCAAGCCCAGGCGGGACACCCCGGACAACACACGCNACAACTCCCCCCAGGGAATCGCCGTCACGACGCGCGTCTGTAATTGCAGTCGCCATTGTGTCACGTACACCAGGGTCAGGACAGCGCGTGGCATGCTCCTCAACTGCGACTCTTGTCACAGTCTCAGAATCAATATGCCCAGTGATTTTTCCCACTTGACAGACCCAGGCGACGATTTCAACCNCCCCCACTGCCGAGAGCANCTTGCGGGCAACTGCACCGGCAGCGACACGCCCAATTGTTTCACGCGCACTCGCCCGCCCGCTTCCCTGCCAGTTGCGGTGCCCGTACTTCGCCTCATAGGTGTAATCAGCATGGGAAGGTCGGTAGAGGCCTTTGAGGTGCTCATACGCGGCCGGCCGGGCGTCCTTGTTGCGCACAAGCACACCAATAGGAACACCGGTTGTATATCCCTCGAACACCCCGCTCAAAATCTCAACCTGATCTGCTTCCTGCCGCTGCGTCGTCAAATGGCTCTGGCCAGGTCGGCGCCGATCCAACTCAATCTGAATGTCGGCAAGAGAAAGAGGCAGACGAGGCGGACAGCCTTCAATCACCGCACCAACGCCGCCACCATGGGACTCCCCAAAAGTGCTGATCTTCAACACGGTGCCAAAACTGCTGCCCACACTCGCCTCATTCCCTTAGTCAATAGCAACCACCCCGGAAGCAACCACCCCGGAAGCAACCACCCCGGAAGCAACCACCCTACCGGGATATCCTTACGACTCTCGCTGCAGCCGATTGCCTGAGCCTCTTGCCGAAAAAGCAGCGCGCTCACAGAGAGGTCGCAGAGAAGTCACAGAGAGCTCACACAGAGAAAAGATCGTCCCATTCCTGCGGTTTGAAGCCGACACGGCCAAACTCGCTCTCGTCTGCAGGTCGCCGGTTCGGTTCTTGCCCTGATGTCGGAGCAGCGCTGACGGGCGCGCCGGCTGCAGNAGCACACACAAGAAACGGACGCCGCAACAGACGACCATTTCCGCGAAGCATGGCAAGGGCCTCTTCATCTGACATTTCCTGCAGCTTATCCTTCAGCTTCTTTTCCCGATATTCCACGCCAGATGTGTTGAAAAGTCTCTTCACCTTTCCGTTGTACAGAGACAGCATGGACTGTAGATCCTCCATGGACGGCACGGNCTCATCCAAAGAAATCTCCTGGAAAGCCACTGCTTTGTCTTGCAGATAGCGGCGGGCTTTCCGACACGTGTTGCAAGTAGGGAGGATGTAAAGACGCGCCACAGAGGTCTTTGGCGAAGCCTCAGGGGCCTCTTCAGCAGCAACAGGCGCTTTTGCGGGAACACCCGGGGGTTTTGCGAGCACAGGAAGCGCCCCTGGAGCAGGCGCTTCCAAAGCAGCAAGCGGGAGAGATCCTTTGGGCAAGGCAATCTCNGGCCGCTGTCCGGCAGAAAGAGCCAGAGGTACGGCATTCTCAGACATGACAGGCTCCACACTGTTGGTCTCGCCGGGCAAAGGCCCAGTCGAGAGGAAAGACAGGCGGTGACCAGGGAGATCTTGCGGAGGAGATGTCGGGCCATCAGAAGCTGGGTGCTGCGTGAGCCATGAGAGCAATAACTCATTCACACGCTCGGGGACTTCTTGGTGCGCGAAATGTCCAGCATGGAGAAGGCGTTCGATCTGCAATCCTGCAGGAAACAGCGAATAATCCATCGTCTTTTCGTAGATCTCCGTGTCCACACAGCCGTCCTCAGCTCCTGTGAGAACCAGAGTCGGAACAGGCACAGGAGACCGAAAAACTGCCCGCATCTGCCGCCTGTCAGACGCGCTGGAACGGAACACTGCCCGATAATACGACAGAGCCGATCGCAACACACCGGGTTTTCGCAGGGTATCTTTACACCGGGCCAAAAGCGCAGGATCCCACTCCCATCCTGGCGACCAGCGGGACCAAAGACGCTCCACAAAGCGGAAATCCTCGCGGGGCAAAACGATGCTCGAAACTCCCGGCAATTGAAAGAAAAACGCATACCCTGACTTGCGCAACTGCCGAGAAAGCAGGGAAAAACCAAGACCGCCTTGTTGGGGTGCCGGCATGCCAAGCGTCACTAAAGAGGCAAAACCTTCGGGGGCACGGGTGCAGGCCACATATGCCGCAAGCGCCCCCCAGTCATGACCAAAAAGNTGCACAGGATCATCACTCAGGGAATCGGCCCAGGCAATCACGTCTTGTGCCACGCGCAACACATGATAGTCACCAGGATTCCGGCTCGGCTGCGACGCGGTCTCATACCCGCGCATCATCGGCGCGACGACACGATAGCCCGCGTCCGCAACCGCCGCAAACTGCGCATGAAAAGTCTCGTTTGTGTCGGGAAAACCGTGTAAACATAGGAGAACTGGCCCAGTACCCANGCAACGAGCTCCGAAACTCAGGCCATTCGCTTCAAGAGAGATATTCTCAATGTCACTGTCAAAAGTGTCCTTGGCAGAGATCATCCGTCCCCCTCCCCTCATAACCTTCAGACATAACCGTCAGAAATTCCTGCAAACCCTGATAAAAGCCGGAATAACTGAGAAACACAACTCTCACGACAAAAGACTCAGTATGTGCAACTAGGAAACCGGGAAGAGTCGCACACCCCCCAAAGGCACTCACACCCACCCAGAAAATTCCCGACAAGCACAACACCTATCCCACCACGGTGCAGCGCCCCGCACGACCTGCCACCACGCACACCCACTATCCCAAAACACCTACCCTGCTACCGTGCAGCGCCCCGCACGACCCAGCAGCGCCCCGCACACCCAACACCCGGCACGACCGGCGCACACCCACTATCCAAAACACCCAGAAACACCCAGAACGATTAGGCGTTTGCGGCCCGCTGCAAGGCTGCGACCACTGTGGCGGTCTGGGGGAGAACGGCCTTTTCAAGACCTGGTTCATATGGCACATGGGTATCGGCAGCGCCGACACGAAGCACAGGCGCGTCGAGGTCCCAAAAGCAGTGTTCCGCCACCCATGCCGCGACTTCTGCGCCAAAACCGCAAGTGAGCGTGTCTTCATGCACGACAACAAGCTTGCCGGTGCGCTGCACCGAATCGGCCACAAGTTCTTGGTCCCAGGGGCTTACGGTACGAAGATCGATAAGCTCAACCGAGATGCCGTCTTGCCCCACAATTCTCGCGGCCTCCTGGCATTTCCGCACGGTCGCCCCATAGGTGACAAGCGTGATATCCCTTCCAGACAGCAGGACTGTGCCCTTGCCAATTGGGAGCACATACTCCTGCGGCGGGAAGGGATCTTTCGCGTAGACCTGCCGGTAGAGGTGCTTGTGCTCAAGAAAGAGCACGGGGTCGTCGCACAAGAACGCGGCGCGCAGCAGGCCGGCAGCGTCACGCGCCCGGCTGGGAAACAGCACAATCAGCCCAGGTATATGCGAGAAAAACGTCTCCCCACATTGGGAATGCCAGATTGAACCGCCCTGAAGGTAGCCGCCAATTGCGACACGGATCACAAGCGGGCAGGAGAAGCGCCCGTTCGAACGCCAGCGGGTCGTGGCTGCTTCCGTTTTGATCTGCTGAAACGCTGTCCAGATATAGTCAAAAAACTGGATTTCTGCGCAAGGTTTCAAGCCTCGTAGCGCCTGCCCGATGCCTCGCCCCACAATGTTGGCCTCGGCAAGCGGCGTATTGAAACAGCGTCCGATACCAAAAGACCGCTGCAACCCCTGGGTCACGCCAAAAACGCCGCCTTTTCCTGCCACCTGATCAAGCCAGGACTCCGAGGCATCGGCAACGTCTTCGCCAAAAACCCGCACACGTTCGTCTTTCGCCATTTGCTCGTGCAGGACGCGGCGAATGACATCGGCCATCGTCACAGTATTCCCAAGCTGGACGGCAGGCGCAGGGAGAGGAAGCTCTTCGTCGAGAGACACGAGGTCAGATGACGAGCTTGCGGCATCCACCACCTCTACCTTTTCATCTGATACTGCACTTTTTCCCGTTGCAGGCGGGATATCGTGGCCACGCTTGTCTTCGAGCCCACTCCTGACATCTGTGGCCTCTGCAACTTCTGCAGGTTCGACAGCCCCTATGGCCTTTATTACCTCTATCGCCTCGCCTCGCAACTCAGTTCCCGGTTCGTCCCCTACGGCCACCGACAAGGCCGAAGACGCAGGAGCAACAGTGGAGGACGCAGGCGAGGCCACGCGAGGCGTCGTCGCGACGGTAGAAAACAGCCCGGCAGGATCAGGAGTATGCGGCTCGGGAATATCGGGAATCTGCACGACATGCCGGGTGACTGTGCCAGGGTCAGGCTTCGAGGTCGCAAGCGCCTCTGCCGCTGCCTGCTGCACTTCTTCTCTCGCAGCAACACGGATTTCCTGGGCTGCTTCGTAAGACAGAATCCCATTCTCAAGCAGCGCCCACTCCAAAGTGTCGATCGGATCAAAATCCCGTTCGGCCTGCAAATCTTCTTCTGAGCGATATTTCGTCTGGTCATCGGAAAGCGAATGCGAATAGGGACGCGTCACCGTGGCATGAAGCAGACACGGGCCGGCTCCTGCCCGTACATGCGCAATCGCCTCACGGCCTTTTTCGCGCACTTCAAAATAGTCACGGCCATCAAAACGCACCACATGCAGGCCGCGAAAACCCTGCACAAGCTCTGACACCGGTGCCGGGGCCTGATCATCAGTCCGCACAGAAATCGCGTACCCGTTGTCGGCCACCACATAGAGCACGGGAAGATGCAACCGACAGGCCGTATTCAAGCTCTCCCAAAATTCTCCCTGAGAAGTCGCCCCCTCCCCCAGCGAGACATACACCAGTTCGTCGCCATGCGCGAACAAACCGCGAATACGGCGACGCGCAATATAGCGTGACGCTTCGGCACAACCCACAGCCGGGAGGCACTGTGATCCCGTTGCACTCGTCTGGGTCACGACATGGAAGTCTTTAAAGCCCCAGTGCGTAGGCATTTGCCGCCCACCTGAAGAAGGATCCTCCGCAGAGCCAACGGCTTGCAACAACAAATCATACGCGGTAATACCAAGGCCCAGCATGAGCGCGCCATCACGATAATAAGGAAAAAACCAGTCGTACGCGGGACGCAAATCTCGCGCGAGCCCGAGCAGTAAAGCCTCATGACCCGCTCCCGAAATCTGAAAAAACACCTTACTCTGGGCACGGAGCGCTATCTCCCGGTCATCGACAGCGCGCGACACACACGCCAGCCGGAAATCTGCGATTGCCTCTTGCACAGGGATGCCCCGCAAAAGGCTCGCCGGTGTGGCCTGTCCGCCTGACGCACCAGCCTCTTCGTTTGCCTGACCCTCTACCTGGCCCACTGGAACCCCTTTCCTGTGATTCCATCGCCGTTCCCACCACTTCACGACGCACTTCACGACGTAGATGCTCCGGCTTCACGCCGCGCGCTCAGCACTCGCGTACTTCCATGTATCCACCCCTGGTCGAGAAATTCCGTTCTGAACTCCATTCTGGACTTTGCTCGGCATTTCACGCTGCATTGCACTATGGACTGACCAACAANTTCCGCAATGCCACACTTATCGGCATTCTCCCCTACGCGCTGACCCTCTCTTCTCTCTCTGCCTTTCTCCNGGGATTCTTCCTCAAAACCGGNGAGTCCGATAAATCACGACACGGAAGCCGGGCAGACTCCCAGAAGGGGACTTCAAGGGGACTTCAAGCGGACTTCAGGAAAAGGTCTGCACGGAAACTCGCACACGCCTCTCCCCCAAAAAATCTCCCAAAAAAATCTCCACAAAAAGGCCGCATGCCTCGCTCTCGTCTCCGCCGGAGAAGACACCCTTGGAAAACCTGGAAACACTTCTATTCTCTCGCACTTCTCACACCATTGTGTGGTTTTTTCCGGGCAGCACAATCTTTGGGAAAAAAGCCAGAGAAAACAGGCATACGCCCAATCCCGGAGTGCATTCCCCAGCAAACGCCCTGCTCACACAAGCCCGGCAGCGCTTGCCACCAGCCGGTACCATTCTGCAAGCGAATCGATCGTCTCGTGCGCGTTCAGCCCACTTGGGTTGGGCACAACCCACAATTCCACGCCTTCGAACAGTTCCTCTTGCTTGCCGGTGCGCGCCTTCGGGCGCGCAAAACCTGTACGGTAGGCGGTGATACCGGCCACTGCAACCACCTTTGGTTTCCAGGCGGCGACCCGCTCCGCCAGAGAATCGGCGCCGAGACGCAGCTCTTCCCGGCTCAACTCCGCTGCCCGCGCCGTGGCACGCGCGGCAATATTCGTGATACCCAGCCCACGCCGCACAAACCGCTCGCGATCTGTATCTGTCATACCCGCGGCGGCGTCAATCTGCCAGTCCACAATGCCTGCTTTTCGCAAAGCCGGATAAAACCGGTTACCGGGATAGGCAAAATGTGTCGAGGTCGCAGCAGTCCATAAACCCGGATTAATCCCCACAAAAAGCAGGCGGACGTCATCCCCAACAAGATCAGGGACAGTCCGGTCTCGATACGTTTCCAGTTCTGCACGTGTAAATCCCACAGGGACAAAGCGTAGAGGTTCACACCACACAAACAGCAGAGAAAAAACTACCGGTTCTCCCGGCCGGGCATACACCAAGACCAGTAGCACCCGAAAACCCGCACAACCACCCCTTGGGTGCCATTCTCAAGTACCGGTACCAGACAACGCAAGCGCCACGAGAAGCCGGTTCAGCGAAGATCGCGCCGTTGAAAGAGCAGCACGGACACACCGTAAAAAACCGCAATAAGGGCAGCGAGAACTCCGGCNTGTGCCCAGTTCATGCCATTCGTGAGCGGATCACTCTTGAGGTAGTAATAGAACGGCGAGACTTTGGCATAACCGGCAAGATCCTCGTTCANCGGAAGAAAGGATTGCANCAAGTACGAGGCGAGGGCAAGCCCGGCGGTCACATACATTGCAAAATTGCTACGTCCTGTTGCGGCACTCAGCGCCAGCGCGACAGTGCCAAAAACGAGACTGACCAAACCAAGCAGGAAACACGTGGCCGCGACATGCACGCTATTGAGGCCAAGGTCACCGAGGAGTGAGCCGGCAATAGTCCCGACAAAAACCACCACTGCCAAAAGAAAAACATAAACCAGCATTGCCAAGGCTTTTTCACTCAGAACTCTGATTCTGCTTATCGGGTTTGCGAGCAGGAGACCCATGGTGCGATCTGCCTCCTCACCGGCAAGCGAGCGGGCACTCACCACCACTGCAACAAAAATAGAAAGAAACGGCCCGGTCATACTGAAGTTCTCCGCCTGATACCAGCCTTCAGGAGTTCCTATATCGACTTGTCCGATCAGCGCATCCATTGCTTCGGGCATATCCTCGGAGAAGTCTTGCATCTGATCCTCGAGAACTGGGTAGAGGAGCCCGACAATCACACATAAAAACAGAAGGATAAAGCCTGTCACCACCAAGAGTCCTTGATGATCAGACATGGTCTTGACCCAAATGCGGGAAACACGCGCAGAGCCCGCAAGTCGCTCAATCACACTGTGCATGAAGGGATAATTGCGGAGTCGGTCAAACAAGGTAACTGCAGCACTGCGCGCGCTGAGGTCGCGCCGGTTCATACCGAACACTGCAAGAACAAGAAAAACTACGACACCCGAAAAAAGCACACCGAGATGACCCCAGTGGATACCGTGGAAAATGGGGTTACTTTCCGTGTAGTAGTACCAAGGAAAGATCCTTGAGAGGTCTTTGATCCCTTCAACGAGTGGGAGAATCCCCACAGCCAGATAAGAGACAACCATCACAAGGGCAGGCACACCTGAAGCGGTGGTCTTGTTCCCCGTCCAGGCCCCGATCATCAGGGCAAGAAANCCGTAGAAGAGGGCGTTCACCAACATATGAAGCACAAGCCCGCCGGTTTCCTTCCCGACAANGTTCACGTCGATCAGGGTGGGGACGAGGTGAGCACCACCCCATAAGATGAGGGCAGCCAAGTTCATCAACAGGAAAAGAGATGCTGCCTTCGAGACCAGCACATGCGTACGACTCTTCGGGTTCGCGAGCAGGAGCCCCATTGTGCCTTTGCGTTCCTCACCGGCAATCGCGCCAGAACCGATCGAGATAGCGATGCCCGCAAGCGTTAAAGCCCCCATAAAACTGTAAACTGTGCCGTACGCCAACCCTCCCGCGTCATCCACATTTGCGATGTTGTAAAGCTCGAGGAAAACATCCGGCAGATCAGTNTAAATAGCAATATCCACTGCTCGATAGCTCGCCATCGCGAAAATCAGAAAAAGAACCAGGGTCACGGCACCAATGATCGCACGAAGCCAGTAGTCTCGCAGGGTCTTTGTGAACACGCCGGACAGCATCACGCGCGCACTCCCCGGTGTGAAGTCGAGTCGTTGCCCNTTGCTTCGTCAGGGGTTGCTTCATCGCGGTAGTACGCGAGNAATACCTCTTCAAGGTCAGCTTCTTGGGTTGTGATGTCCACCAGGTCGTATCGGTCAGCCACGGTCCGAAGGAGCACGTCCATTTTGCCATCGTAGGAGAGCACAATCCGGTGGTTTTGCGAGAGCACATCGCGCACCCCGGGAACCGCCGCAAAAACCGACGCCGCAACCGGCGAACGAAACTCCAGTTCGACTCGCCGTATCGACTTCGACCGGAAATCGTGCACAGACTCGACAGCCACAAGCCGCCCATGACGAATAATGCCGACGCGTTCGGCGACCCGTTGCACTTCGGAAAGGGTATGACTCGAAAGAAAAACCGTACGCCCTTCGGCAATGATCTCACGCAGCATACTTTGAAATTCGCGCTGCATAAGCGGGTCAAGACCGGAACTCGGCTCATCCATAATGAGCAGATCCGGCTTGTTCATGAACGCCTGGATCAGCCCAACTTTCTGCCGGTTTCCCGAGGACAAATCACCCACTTTTTTTGAGAGGTCTGCTACAAGCCGGTCCGCAAGCTGCTCGACATACGCCCAATCGACACCGCCCCGCAGATTCGCAAAATATGTGAGCGTGTCGCGACCNGTAAGATTCGGATACAGGGCCAGTTCACCTGGCAAATAACCAATACGGCGACGGATTTCTACAGACTTTTTTCGGGCATCCATGCCGAAAATCGTGATTCGTCCTGCCGTTGGGCGAATCTCATCCATAAACACACGGATCGCTGTTGTTTTCCCCGCCCCATTCGGCCCCAAAAACCCAAAAACTTCCCCCGCGTACACCTCAAGGTTTAGATCCACCAAGGCCTGCACGTCGCCATAATGTTTCGTAAGGCTCTCCGCCTGCAGCACAACCTCGCTCATTATCTGGATCCTTTGTCAATACTGGGATCAACACCTTGCCCACAGCACCCGGAGAAGAGCAGAGAACCCCAAACCAGATCATCTTCCCGCACTTGGCTTCTCACACTTGAAATCATCCCCAAGATACATCCCGACATACTACAAATCATTCCAAAGTCCTCNAAACCCAAGAAAAACCAAAAAAAACCCGAAANGTCACTGGGAAGCTGCTTTGCACACGCAGGCCGAAAAGTTCTCGCAGTATCCCACACACAACAGCTCGAGAACNCAGCAGTTCATAGGGACAAACCCCATCCGACAGACTCGGGTCATGGAATGAGCCACTAGTACACCACTATCACACCGCTATCACCAGGGCCATTGTGCTCAAGCGCATCGCCAAACGC
>JGI24723J26617_10003326_pt1 | contig 11762 bp, 11 predicted proteins | sample Cruoilmetagenom6_FD_26617 | JGI IMG/M metagenome (IMG submission 26617) | reverse complement strand
TTTTTTTTTCTAAATGTATGTTTTATAAACCAAAGCAAAAGCCGTTCCATTCTTAAAATATACCATGGGAAGTTGTTCTTCTTTTTGCAAAATAATAGATAGCCACGCTATATTTTGGCTTCGTTTTTGAATAGTTAGTCGAAAAGAAATGCTCATTGCATGATTTTTAGACTTTTTTAATAGATTTTAAATTTGATAGTTTTATTTTTAAACTATAATAAATAACGTAACATGAATTATAAAACAACACTATCCATCATTGCCGTGTCCATTTTTGCTGTGGCATGTACGACCAATCCATTTACTGGAAAATCGACTTTAGCGCTAGTGCCGAACTCGCAGATCTTGCCAATGGCATTTCAGCAGTATGATCAATTTTTATCTGAAAACAAGGTGATCACAGGAACTTCAGACGCACAAATGATCAATAACATTGGGCAGAAAATTTCAACGGCAGCAGAGCGCTGGCTAACAGCCAATGGTTATGCTGGTTATCTTAAGGATTATGCTTGGGAATATAAANTNGTTGATGATCCTGCGGTAAATGCTTGGTGTATGCCTGGCGGNAAGATCGTTTTCTATACAGGAATATTACCCATAACCCAAACCGACGCAGGCGTGGCGGCTGTTATGGGTCATGAAGTAGCGCACGCTTTAGCCAATCACGGACAGCAGCGAATGAGCGCNGGACAGATTCAAGCACTTGGAGCTGTAGCCGGAAATGTTGCTTTGGCGAAAGATCCAAAAAACCAAGCGATTTTTAACCAGTCGTATGGTTTAGCAAGTAGTGTAGGGGTTATGCTACCTTTTAGTAGAAATCACGAAAGCGAAGCCGATAAAATTGGTTTAACGCTTATGGCCATCGCTGGATATGATCCAATTGCCGCTGCAGATCTTTGGAGACGTATGAAGGAGCAAGCAGGCAGTGCACCACCAGAATTTTTGAGCACGCACCCTTCAAGCGATACGCGTATTAATAATATTACGGCTTGGGCCAATGACGCGAAGGCCGAAGCAAGAAAGTATGGTGTTACTAGTTTTAAAAGAAAGTAATAGCTAAAATAATTTAGTACTTTAGTCCCGCCATGTGCGGGACTTTTTGTTTCGCTTTAAATGCCTATATATGTCGCAACCACTTGCTAAAGGAAGTAAAAAACTATTGAATGCTTGGGCATTCTACGATTGGGCCAACTCGGTTTACAGTCTTGTTATCGCATCGGCTGTATTTCCAATTTTTTATGGCGCCTTGACCTTGGTNAAAGATGAAAATGGGAAGATTCTGGATGATACTNTTACTTTTTTAGGGATCGACTGGAATAATGATACCTTAATAAGCTATGTAACTGCGGCTGCCTTTTTGGCCGTTTCTATTTTGAGTCCGTTGCTAAGCGGAATAGCCGATTACATTGGAAATAAGAAGTCGTTCATGAAGTTTTTCTGCTATTTGGGTGCTGTGAGTTGTATCGGACTTTATTGGTTCTCCATGGAATATTTGTGGTTTGGNCTCTTATGCTACTTCCTCGCTTTGATAGGATTTTGGGCAAGTTTGGTTTTTTACAACTCCTATTTACCCGATATCGCATTTCCAGAACAGCAAGATAAAATTAGTGCGAAGGGATATTCTTTAGGATATGTTGGCAGTGTACTTCTTTTACTTCTTTGCCTCGGAATGATCTTAAGCTATGAAACCTTCGGTTTTGAGGACGAAGGTATGCCAACACGCTTGTCATTTGTATTGACAGGGGTGTGGTGGATAGGTTTTAGTCAATATTCATATTACCACCTTCCGAAGGGAAACAAAGCAAAAAAAATGACGCGCAATGTGGTATTTAATGGCTTTAAAGAACTTAAGCAGATCTGGAAACGCATTAAATTGAATATCCCGCTTAAACGATTTCTAGGCGCTTTNTTCGTTTATAGTATGGCTGTACAAACCATCATGTTGGTAGCAACATATTTTGGAATTGAAGAATTAGATTGGGGTAACACCAATGCAACAACCGGATTAATTGTAAGTATTTTATTAATTCAGTTAGTGGCCGTATTGGGTGCTTTTCTCACTTCACGTTCTTCGGCTCGCTTCGGAAATATTAAAGTACTGATCGTCCTAAATATTATTTGGATCGCCATTTGCGTGTATGCATTTACCATTACGAGTCCGCAAGAATTTTATGTAACCGCTGCTGTTGTAGGACTGGTTATGGGAGGAATACAGTCGCTTTCGCGTTCTACGTATTCTAAATTTATACCTGAAGGGGCAGTAGATACTGCTTCCTATTTCAGTTTTTACGATGTTTCAGAAAAGATAGGAATTGTTATTGGAATGTTTAGCTACGGATATGTTGCGCAGCTCACAGGAAGTATACGATATGCGATCTTATTTTTTATTCTATTTTTTATAATTGGAGTTATTTTACTGCTCCGTGTACCAAGAAATAGTTAAATATTATACAATTTTTCTTTATGTTTGCGTTTAATACCAAAGCTAATCTACGACCTATGACTAACAAGCTACTCTTTAAAGGTGTTTTATTTACCTTTATGGCTCTCCTTATTTTTTCATGTGACAATGAGCCTTTAGAAGGAGAATTTCCTCAAGACCAAATACCTTCCCAGCTCGATCCGGGACAATTTAAAGCCCAAATTGACGGTTCTAATTTTGCTTCTACAACAGGACAGGCAACCGTTAACGAGAATAATAAAATGATTTTAACGGCTCCTGATGACAACACAGGAAACACCATAAGGCTTACAGCAGAAAATATTGGTGTAGGCGCATTCAATCTAACATTTTCAGATGGCACAATAGCGAATCTAGGTGAATTTATAGAGCAAGGCGATCTTCAAAATCCGTATGCTTCAGTTCAATTACTAGGAGGCTCGGGACAGCTACAAATTACAGAATACGATGTCACAGCACTGACTGTTTCAGGTACGTTCACCTTTGTAGGAACACGATTGGTACTCGANGGTCAAGGAAATCCAACGACAGAAGAAGTGAGTATCACNGGCGGTGTATTTAATAAAATTCCTTTTACCCAAATCATAGATAATGACAATGGCGGAGGAGGCGGAGATCCTGATCCAATGGATACTTTTGCTGCAGAAATTGATGCCACTGNATTTGTGGTTGACACGCTTATTGTGGAACGCATTGTTTTGTCAGACATACCCATGATTCGAATCATGGCGAANGATGCTGAAGGTGCTAAGATTCGTGTTGANGTACCAGAGCAATTGGGCGTGGGAACATTTGACATGGTATCTATTTCAAACGGAACCCAACTTATTGGTTTGTATAATAGTAATACAGGTGGTGAGAACCTTACTTCCAATCCGGGGAGTATAACGATTACTGAATTTAATACGGTTAGAGGTTATCTAACAGCAAGTTTTAATTTTACTGGTACAGACCCTTTTAATGAAGATCCTACAACTGTAGAGGTTTCACAAGGAGAATTCTCGGTTCGCTACGAACCAGATCCAATGAATCCTAATACGCCTTTTACTGCTGAAATTGACGAAGTATTCTTTAACCCAGGGTTTAATATTTCTGCGGTAGAAACCATCATTGAAGGGAATAGTGTTGTACGTGTTACTGCTACTTCGGGAACAGAACGTATTCAAATCATATTCCCTGCCGTTCTAACACCAGGTACCTACGGAATGAGCGATCAAATTGCAGATGGTGACGAAGTTGTTGGTTTTTACACGCCACAAGATGGTCTTTCTCCAATCTATACTTCAAATCCTGGAGAGCTCACGTTAACAGCTTTTGATCTTACCACGGGTATACTAGAAGGCACATTCTACTTTACCGCTTCAGATCCTGACGGTATCAATCCAGAAGTGTTTGAAGTAACCGAAGGTAGTTTCACCATGGTTATTGAATAAAAACACATTTAAACATAAAAAAGCCGACTCAATTGAATTGAGTGGGCTTTTTTAGTTTATAAGGTCTAATTTCCGAAGAAGATCTAATTACTAATATCTCCAGAACCTACAACCTTTTTATCGACCTTGGCAGGATTTCCTTTGTAAGAAATATCACCAGAACCATTTACACGTGCTTTCAAATTATTGCTTGCGTGAACACGTGCATCTCCAGAACCTGAGACATACGCTTCGGTATTCTCTGAAGTCAGCCTATCACCATCAAAATCGCCGCTCCCACTCACTTTAACTTCTAGGTTTGTTGTACGACCAGATAACTCTAGATCGCCAGAGCCTGTCACTTTAGCATTGAGGTTACTGGTTTCAACCGCTAAGATGATATCACCCGAACCCGTTACGCTTAATTCTAATTCATTCGCTTTGATCGTGTCTTTGCTATCAATATCACCCGATCCCACTAACGATACTTCCGATAAGTCTTGAAAAGGGACTGTTACGTGAATACCTTTCTTTGTTCTAATAGAAACATTTTTCTTGGTCTTGATGACCAAGTCGCCACNTTCCACCATGATCTCNAGATACTCATGAACATTATCATCGGTTGTAACGCTAATATTGCCTTCAGCGCCACGCTCTAAGTGNACATCCATGGATCCTACCACTTTTACATGANCATAATCTNATGTTTGAATNCTCCTTGTTGTGATGTTTCCGTTTCCAACAACTTTTGNGTTGCTCCATTGTGCAGACATTTCTGAGGTTGTAAACCCAAGTAATAGGGTTGCGATGGCTATTTGTAATGTGTTTTTCATTATTTCTGAAATTTTAAAATTTNATTAAAGTTTTGTCAAGCTNACACCACCATAACTGGAATTAACATTCATGGTGTTGCCTGAGTTTTTGTTNCCGTGGTATCCCACATATAGTTTTGAACTGTTTTTTTCTGAAGTTGTAGAAAGGTTTAGGATGTCTTTTCCTTTAAGATTCGCATACCGAAGTTCAAATTCACAATCGAAAGAATATCCGCTGTCAAAGCCTATTCTAACTCCTGTGTAGTCTGCACTGATCGTCACATCTTTTGCTGATGAAGTCAATCGTTCAATGAGTATCGAACCGTAATCGGTATTTAAATTAACCTCTCCTGAAATGGTTCCTAGGCGGTTGGTTACGTAGTCTCCGCGACCTATCACATTATTTGCTTTGTCTATGGTTACTTTACCATAATCACAATTATAATTTATATCGTTGGCTTCTCCTATCTCTGAGCGCGTGTAATCTGCGATCAACTCAANGTTACCCACTTTTTCAAGCGTAAAGCCAGAATAGTCTGCATCAATCTTTCCGTTCTTCATAAATTCAATGGTCGATTTATCTGTATAATCAAAGGTAAGATGATTGTTGTTTCCTAATAACTCCCCAATGATCAACTGACCGTAGTCGCAATCAATTCGTGCATCCCCTTTCAGCGCATTGAGGCTTATGGTTCCATAATCGTTATCGAGATTTACACTGTTTGTTATGGGCATTTTAATGGTGTAGTTAACTTCCATAGAAATATTATCATTTCCGCTATTCCACCAGCTATTCCANGAGGACTTGGTTTCTCCAAAACGAGTTCTGGCAGTAACCATAGAGGCGCTAGCCGTAAAATCTATTTTAATTTCGTTTAATTTATTNTGNACTTTAGACTCGTCATTTCCGTTGGTCTTTATGGTTACTTCAATAACCGTGCGGTTTTCATTCCAAGTGACAATATCAATGTTTCCATAGCTATTGTTGACTGTAAGACCTGCNTCTTTATTGACAGTAAACTCTTTTTTAATCGTTTTTTCTTTGGTGTATTTACCTTTAAATTTTCCATCATTGGCAAAAAGCATTGCGGGCAGGCAAAGCAATAGAATGAGTGTGTTATAGTGTTGTTTCATTTTGAAATGCTTTAAGTGTTTTAACTTCTTCTAGGGTTGATATTACATTCTGTAAAAGATCGATTCTATTTTGAAAATTGGTGATCATCGCATAAATAACACGTTTATCATTACCGCTTTCAGACAGATCGTTCTTTAAGCCTTTGTATTCTTTTTCAAGGACTTCTAATTGAACCAATGCATCTTTGACCAAAGCTTCACTTTCCGGAGTTTTAAAGCTTTGTAAGGTGCGTAGTTCTTCTTGGATGGTTGTTTTAAAAAATGATTCGGTTTGTTTCATCTCAGGAGAAACGCTGGCCAAGCCCGTTGTGTCTTCTGTGGTGTTCTGAAAAAAGAAGCCTAGCACAAAGATGGCTGCAATGGACGCTGCAATCGAAACAGGATACATCCAGTTGCGGTGCTTTGTGCGTGGCTTCTCAACAATTTGAAGCTTATCTAAAAATCGAGACTGATGTCCCGTAGGGGTTTGATGCACATCAAAACCGCCTCCCAAATTTTCAAATAGTTCGTCTAATGAATCCTTTTTCATGATGCTCTTTTTAATTTCTTTCGTAAACTTTCTTTTGCGCGACTAATAAGTGTTCTGCAATTCGCATAACTCACATCCATGATCTCACAGATCTCTTCATAATCATATCCCTCTATCAAATGAAGTGTAAGTACTTGTCTGTAGCTTTCATGCAGCTGTTGCATTTGCTGCATTACTTCCGAAGCCTTTACACTGGCATAATCCTCTTCGCTTATTCCATCTTCTTCGGCAACGTCTTCGCCAAAATTTTCATGCGTGATAGGCACAAATCGNTGTGATTTTTTATACTGTGTTATGCTATTGTTTACCACGATTCGCTTTAACCAAGCTCCAAATGTAGCTTCTCCCTTAAACGTTTCTAATTTGCTGAAGGCTGTAATAAATGACTCCTGCATGACGTCTTCGGCTTCNGCCGTGTCTTTNACAATTCGAACCGCCACGTTATACATCGCGTTTTGGTATCGATTATAAACTTCCAATTGCGCTAATTGGTTGCCTTTTCCGCATTGTGTGAGCAATACGTCTATATTTTGCTGTGTTAGTGACACGTACTTTTTGATTGGTTATGATAAAGATACATCGTATCTCACATTGTTACACTTTACTATTATTTTTTCTGAAATTTTCTTCGGAAGAATCCTGCAAGCCACATATCTTCGGCATAAATCTTGAAATATAGTAATCAAGATACATTGGGAATTGTTGATTCACAGCACCTTTCCGAAGTTATCATCAAAATAAAAAATTGAAAAGAACATCGTGGCCACTTTCCNAAGTGACACAATGTCGTAAACTATTATATGAGCAAAGCAAAAGTTACTTCCATAGACAGTTTGTCACTGCAAGAATTGCGCGACGAGGCAGAATTAATTCCATTGATGACCCGCGAGGACGAAGATGCAATGGATAAAGCCGAACTTCCCGAGATACTTCCTATTCTACCTTTACGGAATACGGTTTTATTTCCAGGAGTCGTTGTACCCATTACTGCTGGACGCGACAAATCAATTAAACTTATCAATGAGACCAACAATGGTAATAAGACCATTGGTGTGGTGTCTCAAAAAGATGAAGACAAAGAAGATCCTTCCTTACATGANATTAATACCATTGGTACTGTGGCAAAAATTTTGCGCGTCCTTAAAATGCCTGATGGTAACACCACGGTGATCATTCAAGGACAAAAACGTTTTGAAGTGGCAGAAGTGCTCACTACAGAACCTTATATGACGGCTACAGTTCGCCCAGTGAATGAAGCAAGACCGGCAGAACAGAACGAAGAGTTCTTAGCCATCATCGAGTCGATCAAAGAATTAGCACTTCGTATTATAAAGGATAGTCCGAATATTCCTTCGGAAGCTGCCTTTGCGATAAAAAATATTGAAAGCCCTTCNTTCTTGATCAATTTTGTGTCTTCAAACTTGAACATTTCCGTAGCCGAAAAGCAAACGCTTCTTGAGATCAATGATCTAAAAGATCGTGCGCTTGAGACCCTNCGCTATATGAATGTGGAACTTCAGAAGTTATCCNTACGCAACGATATTCAATCTAAGGTACAAGAAGATATCAATCAGCAGCAACGCGAATATTTCTTGCATCAGCAAATGAAGACCATTCAAGAAGAATTGGGAGGTCCTAATCAAGAAGCTGAAGTGGAAGAACTTCGTGCACGTGCNAAGAAAAAGAAATGGAATGAAGACGTTGAAAAGCATTTTAATAAAGAGCTTTCCAAACTTCAACGCATGAATCCACAAGTAGCTGAGTTTAGTATTCAGCGCAATTATTTGGATCTGATCCTTGAATTACCTTGGAATGAATTCAGTAAAGATAAATTTGATCTAAATCGCGCTCGGAAGATCTTAGATCGTGACCATTATGGACTTGATGATGTTAAAAAGCGAATCATTGAGTATCTCGCAGTGCTTAAATTACGAAATGATATGAAATCGCCTATCCTTTGTCTATACGGACCTCCAGGAGTAGGGAAGACCTCCCTCGGAAAATCAATTGCGGAAGCTTTAGGACGAAAATATGTGCGTATGTCTTTGGGTGGTTTGCGTGATGAAGCGGAGATACGCGGACATAGAAAAACATATATTGGTGCGATGCCAGGACGTATCATAAAGAGTTTGAAAAAAGCGGGTACAAGTAATCCGGTGTTTGTATTGGACGAGATCGATAAGCTTTCGGTTGGAAGTCAAGGGGACCCTTCATCGGCTATGCTTGAAGTACTCGATCCTGAGCAAAACGGTTCATTTTATGATAATTTCCTTGAACTTGGTTTCGACTTGTCAAAAGTGATGTTTATTGCAACTTCCAATAGTTTGAGTACCATTCAGCCCGCCTTGTTAGATCGTATGGAGATCATCAATGTGACGGGGTATACGGTGGAAGAAAAAGTAGAGATCGCTAAGCGCCATTTGCTTCCGAAGCAATTGGAAGAACACGGAATGAAGAAAGAACAAATGCGTATTGCGAAACCACAGCTGGAAACGATTGTGGAAGGATATACACGGGAGAGCGGTGTACGCGGACTCGAAAAGCAGATCGCTAAAATGGTTCGTTACGCAGCCATGAAGATCGCAATGGAGGAAGACTACGAGCCGAAAGTAACCAATGAATTGATCAGCGAAGTACTAGGAGCACCACGCATGCTACGTGATAAGTATGAAAATAATGATGTAGCGGGCGTTGTGACAGGCTTAGCCTGGACGCGTGTAGGCGGTGATATTTTGTTTATTGAATCGGCTTTATCTAAGGGTAAAGGTGCTCTCAATATGACAGGAAATCTTGGTAAAGTCATGAAAGAGTCGGCTACCATTGCGATGGAATATATTAAATCGAATGCAGCCCTTCTTGGAATTGACCCTGAGATCTTTGAAAAGTATAACGTGCATATTCACGTGCCTGAAGGTGCTACACCAAAAGATGGTCCAAGTGCTGGTATTACCATGCTCACATCGTTAGTGTCTTTATTTACTCAGCGCAAAGTGAAAAAGAGTATTGCCATGACAGGTGAAATCACCTTGCGAGGAAAGGTATTGCCTGTAGGAGGAATCAAGGAAAAGATCTTAGCAGCCAAGCGCGCAAGAATAAAAGAAATTCTTTTGTGTGAAGAAAACAGACGTGATATTGAGGAGATCAAGCCCGAATATCTCAAAGGACTTACCTTTCATTATGTTAAAGATATGAGTGATGTACTCTCCCTAGCCTTAACCAAAGAGAAGGTGAAAAATGCTAAAAAGTTATAACTAGACCAAAGGATTGGTTCATCGTAGACTTAGAGACGCTCATAGAGGTTAAAATAGTACAACCCCTGTGAGCGTCTTTATATTTTTAGTGTCTTACTATGGCGATAAACTTAGCTCTTTAGACGCTATAGAAAAACAATCATGCTATCATTTCTCACTCCGCTGAAAATAAATTAATATTGCATTCGTTTTAAATGAAGCAATCGCAATCGCATACATGAACCTCAAACCGCTATTTTTCTTACTAATTCTTACGGCAGGGCACGCAGTAGCACAGATTGGCGGCCGATCTACCTACCAGTTTTTAAGTCTAGTAAACAATCCAAGACAAGCAGGTTTAGGCGGAAAAGTGGTTACGAATTACGATTATGACCCTTCACAGGCTNTATTTAATCCAGCATCGATCAATCCAGCGATGGATAATCAGCTTTCCATGAANTATACCAATTATATTGGTGATGTAAACTACGGAACCGTGGCTTATGCCTATCTCTGGGATAGAAGAACCCAAGTTTTACACACTGGTGTAACCTATGTAAACTACGGAAAATTTGATGGCTATGATGAACAGGGAAACGCCACAAGTAGTTTCAGTGGAAGCGAAGTAGCACTATCGGTGGGTCACGCCCGAAACATCGCCTTTACAAACTTTCACNTTGGTGGAAATTTGAAGTTGATATCGTCTACGTTAGAGCAATATTCTTCATTTGGCGTGGCACTTGATATTGGTGTCATGTATTTTTATGAGGATTGGGATCTACATATTACGGGCGTAGCCAGAAATTTAGGAACCCAAATTACGCCTTACGATACCAAATACGAAAAATTACCTTTCGAACTTATATTCGGGATCTCACAAACCTTAGAGAACATACCCATTCGTTGGCATGTTACCTTAGAGAATATGCAACGTTGGAATATTGCTTTCGCCAACCCCAATCGTGATGAAATAGATCTTGAGGGCAACAGTACTTCNGAAAAAATAGGTTTTATTGATAATGCNTTTCGACATACCATTGTAGGTATTGAAATATTTCCTGAAAGTGGATTCAACCTGAGATTAGGGTATAATTTACGTCGTGCCGAAGAATTACGCATTATTGAAAAACGGGCTTTTGCTGGCTTAAGCGCTGGATTTGCAGTAAAATTGAATAAATTGCGTTTTAGTTATACATACGCAAGATTCAGTACCGCTGCTTCAGCTGGTTACTTAGGCTTGAACATTGATTTACAATAATGGGTAAAATTACGATTGCTATTGATGGCTTTTCTTCCACAGGGAAGAGTACTATTGCTAAACAGCTGGCAGATTGGCTGGACTACGTATATGTTGACACAGGAGCCATGTATAGAGCGATCACCTTATACGCCATGCGTCATAATTTTATTTCTGAGACACATTTTGCTTCGGAAAAGCTGATCGCAGCACTTCCAAATATTTCCATTTCGTTTAAAAAATCGAATGCCTCAGANAAAGCAGAAGTGATCCTCAACAACGAAAACGTTGAAAGAGAAATTCGTACGTTGGCCGTTTCTGAATTTGTAAGCCCCGTTGCAACCATTTCNGAAGTTCGTAAAAAACTTGTGGAACAGCAACAGCGCATGGGGCAGGGGAAAGGCATTGTGATGGACGGACGAGACATCGGGACCGTAGTTTTTCCAGATGCCGAACTCAAAATATTTTTAGACGCTTCCGCTGAACAACGGGCTAAAAGACGTTATAATGAACTTTTAGAGCGCGGCGATGCAATTACTTATGAGGAAGTACTCGCAAATGTGCAAGAACGAGATCATATTGATTCTACTCGTGAAGACTCTCCACTTCGAAAAGCAGCAGATGCCATAGAAATTGATAATAGCGAAATGAATTTGGAAGACCAATTTCACATCATTCTGCAATTAGCCAAAGATCGGATCGCCGGAAGAGTTTAATTCGCCGCCCTTGCGTCAATTCTGATTTTTCCTACAAATTACTGACCAATAATCGATTAAATTTGCTTTTAATCGATTTTATGCGTTTATTTGCGCCATAATTAGCCCCAAATTCCTGCAATTATGAAAATTATGAAACCGTTTATTGCCTTGGCAATAGTAAGCCTGGTTGCATCCTGCTCTAAAGAAAGTACAAAGAGCGAACTATCCTATGATTTGACTAGTTCGATC
>JGI24723J26617_10003315_pt1 | contig 11789 bp, 7 predicted proteins | sample Cruoilmetagenom6_FD_26617 | JGI IMG/M metagenome (IMG submission 26617) | reverse complement strand
TTGTATATCAATTTCAGCACCTTGAGAAATTACGATATAGTTTTCTGTTCCAACGTTAGAAACAATCACTGTTCCTGCAGGGATGGTCAATTTATTTCCAGNGGTTACCGTATAAGTTCCGTTTAGGTTGTATTCTTGAGAAGGGTCTAANACGCGGTCTGAATCCTGTGTTCCATTCAGTTCAAAATTTTGATCANCACCGTCATCATCTGTGCTTTGGAAGTCATCATTACTACTACATGCTGTCAAAAANAACATCGCCAAAACCACAGTCATGGCAGAAAGATTTTTTAGTGTTTTCATGTTCTTAAATTTTAAAATTGAGTTCGTTTTTTGATTATTGATTGATTAAAAAGTATAATTAAGATTTAGGCCTACTTGCATACCACGGGTATATGATAATACAGTTTCCTCTGTTTCTATGGTTGTATTTGGATTTCGAACTAACTGTGTTCTTTTGATCTCTGGATTTAATAGGTTTTTTGCTGTTAAGCCTAAAGTCAGCTTGTTAGAAAGTTCTTTTTTTGCTACAAAATCTAAGGTTACAAACCCTTTTTCGATGATGGCGTCATTGTAATTAATGTCTCCAGCATTCCGAATGGTTGCATTACCTAAAGCGTATATTTTATCTGATGCATAATTTCCGGTAAGATTCGCTGTAAACGCTTTTTCGGTATTTGAATCATACCCAATAGAGGTATTTACGATCCAATCGGAAGCGCCTTGAAGTCCAACTTCAGTAATACTTTTATATCTGAAGGTATTCTGAAAGTCGCCATTCTCATCAAAGATCTCGCGAAGATCTTGTGTATGCCACATTCTTGAAGCATTCAAATTAAGGTCAAGTGATCCTTGGTCATTTTCTGAACCATCGATCAATTTTACCCGCCCTTCAATTTCAATTCCATAAATGGTTGCTTCGTCGGAAGTGTTGAAGTACGAAAACGCTCCTGAAGCACCGCGATCTTGTACCTTATTGATCGGGTTTTCGATCTTTTTATAGAAACCTGTTAGTGAAAGCAACTGATCGTTCGACGGAAAGTATTCAAATTTTAAATCGAAGTTTCTGTTGATCGAAGCATCAATTTCGGTATTACCCCGTGTGATCTGACCTGTGGGAGAAACATATTCAAAAGGTGCGATCTCTTTAAATTCGGGTAATGTTGTGGTAGTGCTGTTGGCAAAACGAACAGCCATTTTATCAGAAACCGCATATTTCAAGTTAACCGAAGGATACAATCTACGGTAGTCTTTTTCAACGCTCCCTTCACGTCCTGGAAAGTTTCCAACGTCCCAAGTTACATCAATCGCGTCTTGCTGATAACGAAGTCCGGCTTGTACCGTAAATTTACCAGTTACGCCCATGGCTTCCATATATCCGGCAGTTGATTGCANGGTTCCCTTATAGATGTCGGGTTGCAATTTGTTTACCTTTAATAAGCCGTTATCAAAATTCTCTTCAGTAAAAATAGCGGAAATAGCGTCGATTGATTCTGGATTGATAGCATTGGTAAAGGTCTCTTCAACACCAAAGAACTGAGAGCCGAAATTTCGTTCTTTATTTCGGTGATTACCACCGAGGTTGATATGAAATTTCTCCGTGTCAAAGTCTACAAACTTGATAGCATCATTGATTCGTGCGTTATATTCAACATCTTCGATCTTCTGAATACTTTTACGCTGCTGAAAACCGCCTGTTCTTCCTAATTGAACGAGGTCATCATTAAAGTTGACTTCGTTGCGAATTCGGTTTGGCTCATCGGCACTAAGAAAATTGTAACCTGCGGCCCAATCTAAGGTGTTTTTTTCAGAAATGTCATGCTCCCCGCTCAATTGCCCAACACCTACTAACGTTTTCTTTAGGTTTTGGTCACGAACAAACTGGAACAATCCCTCAACAGGATCTGTTTCTTCAAAAATCGTCGCAGTTCCTTCACGTCCTCCTTCAAATACTTCGTCTTCGATCTTATTGATAAAAAGAGCGTTAAATTCAAGTTTGTGATTATCATTGGCGCGAAACTGTGTATTAAATAATCCTGAGGTTGCGATGGTTTTCTTCCAAGTAACCGCATCAGGAATGGTGTCGTCAATAAAGTTAGAGCGAAACTGTCTAAAAACACCGTTGCGGTATTCAAAGCTTGAAGATTGTCCTAATGTAACAAGAACCTTAACTTTTTCACCAAGTTTCTTTCCGGCACTTAGAGAAAATGATCTATTTACAGGAGCACTTTCGTTTTGCGGACTCCAAGATTGCTCGGTAAGAGCCTCTAGGGTATTAAAATCACGATAGTAAAAACCAGCTGTTACATCGTTNCTATTTGGTGAAACCTTAAAGTTACTAAATTGCCCATCACTTGCTACATTCGTATTGATGCTGCTACTTGCAGATGCAGAAAGCAGACTNCTTCCGGTGAGTTGTTTTGATTTAATATCAATATTCCCAGAAGACTGATCGGCAGACAAACCAGCGGCGGTCGTTTTGCTCACGTCGATACTTTGAATCAAACGCGTAGGGAAGAGTCCGAGGTCAATATTCTTTCGCTCAATATCGTCTGAAGGAATTGGAAGACCATTAAGAGTTGTGTATAAATAACGATCACCAAGACCACGTACAAAAATAGCTCCTGTTCCATCTGTTTTTGATATTCCTGAAATTTTGGTGGTTGCAGCAGCGGCATCTGAAACACCCATTTTAGCAAGTTGTTCAGAGCCAATGCTCTCCTTAATAGTGGTTGCTTTTTTCTGCTCAATAAGTAAGGCAACTTCGCTTTCTCGGCGAATGGTTGTTTTAATAACCACTTCATCAAGTGCGGCNGCACTTCCACCCATGGGCACATTTACAGTGGTTACCTTGTTAGCTTCCACAGTAACGGCTAATTCGGTGGTTTCGTAGCCTACAAAGCTATACTGAATGGTGTAGTTNCCTGGCGCCACATTTTCCAACGCGTATAATCCATCAAAATCTGAGGTAGTACCTGTTGCGGTTCCTTTGATGATAACATTGGCAAAAGCAAGCGGTTCATTGTTGTAATCCTTGTCGGTCAATTGTCCTACAATCGATCCATTTTGTTGTGCAAAAGCAGCAGTTGTAAGGAGTATTACTATAAGTGTAAAAAAGTATTTCATTCGGGTTTAATTCTTTGCGCAAAGAAAGTTCAATTCCAACGCGTCTGAGTTACCTAGATGTTACGATTGCTTTACTGAACCATTAGGGGAATGTTACGTCAATGTTATCAATTTAACATGCAGGCAACGCTTGAAAAGCACACTGAAAATGCTATCTTGCATTCTAAATTACTAGTATTATGATGCAATGGGAACAGCTCCTTTCTCTTCGGAAACAGGGACATAAGCATAAAAGTTTACGAATTGAAGAGAACGAAACCCGTCTGGGTTTTGAGGTAGATTATGACCGTGTTATTTTTTCGTCTGCCTTCCGAAGTTTACAAGATAAAACGCAAGTGATTCCCTTGTCGAAAACTTCTTTTATTCACACCCGNTTAACCCATAGCTTGGAAGTCTCGGTGGTGGGGCGTTCTTTGGGGCGAAGTGTAGGGAAAGCCATTCTTGAAAAGCATCCACATTTACATAAAGTTCACGGCCATACGTTTAATGATTTTGGAGCTATTGTTGCTGCGGCGGCCTTGGCACATGATATTGGAAATCCACCGTTTGGCCATAGTGGTGAAAAGGCNATTGGCGATTATTTTTCCTACGGAAATGGAAAGCGATTCAAAAAAGACCTTTCAGAAAAGGAATATCAAGATCTAATTGATTTTGAAGGAAATGCCAATGGATTCAAAATATTGACCGAATCTAAAAATGGTGTTGATGGCGGACTGCGGCTTACGTATGCTACGCTTGGTGCTTTTATGAAATATCCGAAGGAATCCCTTCCGAAGAAACCCACGTCGCATATAGCCGACAAAAAGTTTGGTGTTTTTCAATCGGAAATCGCTTTTTTCGAAGAAGTTGCAGACGCATTAGGATTGCTAGTGCGCGATACAACGGGTGATTTACGATTCCACAGACATCCATTAACCTATTTGGTAGAAGCGGCCGATGATATTTGCTATACCATCATCGATTTTGAAGACGGAATTAATCTAGGACTGATAGAAGAAGAATTTGCGTTAGAATACTTGATCGCACTTGTAAAGGATACCATCAATACAGAAAAATATCATACACTAACACAGGCTTCAGATAGACTGGCGTATCTTCGGTCACTGGCGATTAGTGTCTTGATCAAAGAGGCTTCGGAAATATTCTTAGCAAATGAAGAAGCGATATTGAAAGGTGAGTTTGATGTGGCGCTTTTAGACAAAAGTAAGTACAAAGCGCAAATTGACGACATCATTAAAATTTCCGTAGAAAAGGTCTACCAAAGCACCGAAGTGGTAGAAAAGGAGCTTGCAGGCTATACGATTTTAGCGACGCTTTTAGACAAGTTTACCACCGCTTTTGAGAATTACCACGATGGTGGTAAACTTCGGCATTATGACAAGCTCATTCTATCTAATTTCAAGAATGCGACAGAAGAGCACCCCACGGTTTATCAATATTTGATGGAGTGCTGTAATTATGTTTCGCGCCTTACGGATGGAAATGCCCTACAGCTATTTCAGAAAATTCAAGGAAATTTATAAGGTAGGTCGTTGTTAAAAACGATTAATCTTATGGTTTTGAGGACTTTTTGTAATATTTTTAGAAAAAATTGCGGGTAATATTCACGTGAATATTGCTTTAATTCTAACACCAACTATATCGATGAAAAAAGTACTCTGCTTACTTGGCTTGTTTGCGGTTAGTTTTGTGCACGCACAGGACTTCACTCAAGTGATCCAAAATTATCTAAACAATAATAGGGCGCCTCTTGGTTTGACGGCGCAAGACATTCAAGAAATTGACATTAGTTCTCATAGCTTCTCTAAGAGTATGCAAGTAGAAAATGTCTATTTCACACAGAAACATCAAGGAATTGAAGTTTTCAATTCTGTTTCAGCAGCGGCTATTAAAAACAATACCGTTGTCTATTTAAAAAATGGGTTTACACCAAATTTAAATCAAAAGGTAAATACTACTTCGCCTGGAATTTCACCAGCGAATGCCGTAACTAAAGCAGCTATAGCATTGGGAATAGATGCGCCTAGTTCCATGGAATTATTGGAACGTGATGGAAATACCTATATATATTCAAATGGCGGGATCTCTCTAGAAAATATACCGGTAAAATTGGTATATCAAACAATGGAAGCGACCAATACACTGCGTCTTGCTTGGGATTTGAGTATTTATTATCTAGATGCTTCGCACTACTACAATGTGCGTATTGATGCTACCACAGGAGAATTNTTGGAAACAATGGACTGGGTAGCCTCTTGCAACTTTGCTGATAAAGATCATTCACATGCGAATACGCCTTCAGAAAAGAGTATTTTGTTTAAAGATGCTTTTCCTACACCAAGTATGGTAGCAGTAGGTGGAGCACAATATCGCGTTTTCCCGATTCCTACTGAAAGTCCGAATCACGGACCAGACATGCTTGTTAATTCACCGTCAAATACAACAGCCTCTCCTTTTGGATGGCATGATACAGATGGTGTTGCAGGACCAGAATCAACAGAAACGGTTGGAAACAATGTATTAGTTCAGGAAGATAGAAACGGAAACAACGGAACTGGAAATAGAGCCGATGGTGGTGCAGGATTACTGTTTGACTTCCCGTACGATTTTAATGCGCCTCCTGCGAACACGGAAGATGCGGCAATGACAAACCTTTTTTATATGAACAATATCATGCATGATGTTTATTATCAATATGGTTTTGATGAAGAAAGCGGAAATTTTCAAGAAAATAATTACGGAAATGGCGGAAGTCAAGGTGATTATGTGAATGCAGATGCTCAAGATGGTAGCGGACAAAACAACGCTAACTTTGGAACACCTCCAGACGGGCAAAGCCCAAGAATGCAAATGTTTTTATGGGATCCATCTGAACAAGCAGACTTGCTAACAATCAACAATGGGCCTTTAGCTGGATCTATCAATGCAGTAGCAGCAACTTTTGGTGGAGCAATTCCTGCAATGCCATTAACGCAAGATATGGTTGTTGTTGAAGATAATGATGCAGGACCTTCTTCAGATCCTAATGACGGTTGTGATCCTATTCAAAATGCTGGAGATCTTACAGGTAAGATTGCAGTTATTCGAAGAGGAGAATGTGAATTTGGATTTAAAGGGTTGGCTGCACAAAATGCTGGAGCTGTAGCCGTGGTTGTGGTAAACAATGTGCCAATCGATCCCATTCCAATGGGACCAGGAGCTCAAGGGGCTATGGTGACCATTCCAATGATTATGATTGGTAGTGCCGATGGGGAAGCACTTATTACGGAAATTGCCGCAGGTACAGTAAATGGAACGATACAATCACAGCCCGTTGGCCCTGAAATTGATGGTGATTATGACAATGTTGTAATTGCTCATGAATATGGTCACGGAATTTCAAATCGTCTTACTGGTGGTCGTTTTAATGTAAGTTGCCTTCAGAATGCCGATCAAATGGGTGAAGGATGGAGTGACTTTTTTGGACTAATGCTTACTATTTTACCAACAGATGATGGTACTGAAGTTCGAGGAATTGGAACGTATGATAATGGTCAAACACCAAACGGACCTGGTTTCCGTGAAGCGCCATATAGTACAGACCTTGCGATCAACGATTTTACCTATGGTGATTCTAACAATATGGTATCGCAACCACACGGAATTGGTTTTGTATGGACCACGATGCTTTGGGATATGACATGGGATCTTATCGATCAATATGGTTTCGATCCAGACATTTACAATGGAACAGGTGGTAATAATATCGCCATGCAATTGGTAATGGATGGTTTAAAGTTACAAGGATGTAGCCCGGGTTCTGTAGATGGTAGAGATGCTATTATTGAAGCAGATCAAATAGCCAATGGCGGAGCTAATTTCTGTCTTATCTGGGAAGCATTTGCTGCCAGAGGGTTAGGTTTTAGTGCGAGTCAAGGAAATACGAACAACCGGGGTGATCAAGTTGAGGCTTTTGATTTACCTGCGGAGTGTTCTTTAGGAGTTAATGACAACAAATTTGATAACAATTTTATCATTTACCCGAATCCTTCGGAAGGAAACATCAACATTAAGAGTGTAGTTAATGTAGGTGATGTAAATATTAAAATTACCGACATGAATGGTCGCGTGGTGTTTAATGAAAATAGATTACTTGAAGACACAGTACATATTGATGCGCAAAACTTAAGCGCAGGTATATATGTGATCAATATTGATGGTGGCAATTATGTGCACACTGCTAAAGTGATNATTAGATAATTAGTACACTTGATGTATTTTAACTGAAATCCTCTCGAGCTTTGGCTTGAGAGGATTTTTTTATACGTATTTCTGAAGCGTNTTCTTTATTGCTTCGGAAGANATTCCAGCAATATCATGCAGTTGCGCTACCGTCCCTTGATCTAAAAATACATCAGGAACCCCTAAGATCTCGATGGTGTTTTTATAATCATGCTTCGAAGCAAATTCAGAAATAGCACTTCCNAAGCCACCCGAAATAGCACCATCTTCGATTGTAATGATTGTTTTGTATGTTCTGAAAATAGTATGCAACACCGCTTCATCAAGCGGCTTTACAAAACCCATATCGAACAAGCCAATATTCGGATTTTCAGAGAATAGCTGTAATGCATCCAATACATTGTTTAGCATAGTTCCAACCGAAACTATGGCAACATTTTTGCCTTCTTGAATTACTTCCGCCTTTCCAATAGATATTTTCTGAAAAGGTTGTTTCCAGTCAATAATACGTCCGCGACCTCGTGGGTACCGTATAGCGATTGGCTGGTCTAGTCCGAGCTGTGCCGTATATAATATGTTGCGCAATGCAAGTTCATCTTTAGGCGCATATATGATAAGGTTCGGGATACAGCGTAAATACGAAATGTCAAATACGCCGTGATGTGTAGCACCATCTTCACCTACAATACCTGCACGGTCTAGACAAAAGATCACAGGCAGCTTTTGAAGGCATACGTCGTGAATGACTTGATCATAGGCGCGCTGCAAAAAGGTAGAATAGATATTGCAAAACACATGTAGGCCTTGTGTGGCCAAACCCGCAGCAAAAGTTACTGCATGTTGCTCGGCAATACCTACATCAAAAGCACGTTCTGGAAAAGCTTCCATCATATATTTTAAAGAGCTTCCTGTAGGCATGGCTGGTGTAATACCAACAATTTTTTTGTTTTCTGAAGCTAATGCAACTAATGTCAGGCCAAAGACATCTTGAAATTTTGGAGGTTGAATTTCCTTTGACTTCGGAAGGAGCTCTCCTGTATTGGCGTCAAACTTGCCTGGAGCATGATAGGTCACTTGTTGTTCTTCGGCTTGTCGTAATCCTTTTCCTTTCGTTGTAATTACGTGCAATAATTTTGGTCCTTTTACTTTTTTAGACGCTCAAGTTCGGCTATAAGTACCGAAAGATCATGACCGTCTATAGGGCCTGAATAGTCAAAATTTAAAGCTTCAAAAAGAGTATCGGTTTCTGGCGCGTCATTTAGGGTTGCCTTGGTTAGATATTCTTTTAGAGCACCTACACTAGGATCAATACCAATGGCATTATCATTTAAAATGACCAAAAGATTGGTACTGGTTACTCCTGCATGATTAAGGGCTTCAAAAGCCATTCCACTTGCAATTGAGGCGTCACCAACAACGGCAATGTGCTGCCGTTCGGCATCACCTGTCAATTGCGCAGCAATTGCCATACCCAGCGCAGCTGAGATTGCCGTGCTACTATGTCCTGTGCCAAACGTGTCGTATTCACTTTCGCTGCGTTTCGGGAAACCGCTAATACCATAGAGTCTTCTGTTCGTATGAAAAAGATCACGTCTACCCGTTAAAATTTTATGTCCGTATGCTTGATGCCCAACATCCCAAACGAGTAGATCTCTGGGCGTATTAAAAACATAATGAAGGGCAATGGTTAATTCGATCACACCTAAACTAGCGCCTAAATGGCCTTCTTTGGTCGCAACCATATTGATAATAAAGTCGCGTAATTCTTGTGCCAATTGTGGAAGCTCTTCNGAAGAAAGCTTCCGAAGATCTTTAGGTGAATTAATAGAATATAATATCGATTTTGACACAAAGCAAAGATACATTTTGAAATCGTACTTTTGTTATTGCGTTGATGAGTTTGTAACAACGAAACATTTAGTTCCCATATTAAATTGAATCCTTTGAGTTTAGTAGANCCTTACGACCATACTTATTTTATGAAACGCGCAATGCAAGAAGCAGAAGCGGCTTATGAAAAAGGTGAAATACCAATTGGGGCCGTAGTGGTCATCAAAAACAAGATCATTGCACGTTCGCATAATCTTACGGAAACCTTAAATGACGTTACGGCGCATGCTGAAATGCAGGCTATCACTGCCGCGGCCAATTTTTTAGGTGGTAAGTATTTAAAAGGATGTACCCTTTATGTTACCATAGAGCCTTGTCAAATGTGTGCAGGAGCCCTTTTTTGGAGTCAAATCCCGAAAATTGTATATGGAGCTCGTGATGAACAACGGGGTTGTATTGCGATGAAGACTAAGCTGCATCCAAAAACTGAAATGACGGGTGGTGTTTTAGCTGAAGAAGCTTCTGCCTTATTAAAACGTTTTTTTATTGAAAAAAGAAATCTGAATTAATAGTATTAAAAAACCCGCTAAAGTAGCGGGTCTTTTTAGGTTGGTTCGATATGTATATCTTATTCATGGATTACACGGACTTGCGCCGCGGTCATTCCTTTTCTTCCTTCTTCTTCAACATATTCTACTTTGTCACCTTCGTTAAGGGCTTCGCCGTTTAGGCCGGTTACATGTACAAAAATGTCTTTCCCGGTATCATCATTTGTGATAAAACCGTAACCTTTTGATTCGTTAAAAAATTTTACTGTTCCTTCCATTGTAATAAAAAATAAATAAATTAATAATACTCAAAGGTAGTATAAATATGTTCTGAAATGTTAAGGAAATGTAAAAATTTTTTCTAAGTAGCTTGATTATAGCTTCTTGTCTTTTGAGTGATCGCGCATTTTTTCGAGGTTTTCTCGGGTAAGCATGTATTCTTTTACGCTTCTGTCTTTCCATCTTCGGTAGATAAAAACGGGCATGGTTATAAAAAATAACAAAGAAATGGAAGCACCTATGAGAAACTCACCAGTTTTAGGATCGGCTTCTCGAATGTAGAATCCGTAGCAGGCACTAACTACAGAAGCGAGCAATAGTATGGGAAAAATGTATTTCATAGCATTTATTTTGTAGAGAAGTCAATTAATTTCCTTCTATAGGCTGTTAAAAGTTTTGATTTCGACACAAAACCGTAGTATTTTCCGTCAGAAAGCACTGGTAAGTTCCAGGCTCCAGTATCCTGAAATTTTCTCATTACTGAAGTCATCTTGTCTGTTTTCATTAAAATTGTAGCCGGAGGATCTTTCATCAATTCGCGCGCAATCACTTCCGAATACAAACTCTGATCGAACATAATGGGTCGAAGGTCATCCAACAGGATAATACCTTCAAGCTCTGATGTTTCTTTATTTACCACAGGAAAAATATTGCGATTTGATTTTACCACGGCTTGATGCACAATTTCCCCCAAGGTCATGGTTGAATAAATAGGAATGAAATTGGTCTCGATCACAGTATTGATGTCCATTAAAGTAAGTACAGCATGGTCCTTATTATGTGTGATAAGTTCNCCTTTACGNCCCAATTCCATAGCATAAACAGAGTGTGGTACAAAATANTTAGTGATCGTAAATGAAATGGCCGCTGTGATCATCAGCGGGATGAACAATTCATAGCCTCCAGTCACTTCCGCAATAAGGAAGATTGCCGTCAGCGGAGCATGGAGTACGCCAGCCATTAGCCCAGTCATTCCTACCAAGGTAAAATTACTTTCTGAAACAGGATTTGAAAAAATATTAAGCGCGTTGATCGTCTTGGCGACACAGTTTCCTAAAATACTTCCCATAAAAAGCGTAGGTGCAAAAATACCTCCAACACCGCCTCCGCCGAAGGTAAACGAACTGGCGATCACTTTAAAAAATACGAGTCCGGCCAANAGCGCAATCACGACCCAAACATTACTCAGATCGAGATCAAATAAGTTGTTTTTTAGAGCATTTTCGGGATTCCCTTGTACCAAATCATTGATCACATCAAAACCTTCACCATAAAGTGGCGGAATAAAATATACAAGTACGCCAATACCAATACCCCCTATAATGAGTCGCTTTATTGGAGAAGCGATTCCATCGAAGAATTTCTGAATACGCTCATACATTTCCGTAAAATAAATGGATACAAGACCCGCGATTAAGCCTAAGAAAATATAGAACGGAATGTCTGAAATAGTAAAACCTTCTTCAATTCGGAAGGGAAGTAAAACGTCATTTCCGAAGAAAAAATGAGAGGTGACACTCGCCGAAACCGATGCCAATAATAGCGGAATGAGGGAAGCTAAGGTTAGGTCTAAACTAAATACTTCAATAGCAAAAATAATGGCGGCAATGGGAGCTTTAAAAATGGAGGCCATAGCTCCTGCCGCAGCACACCCTATTAATAAAGTGCGCGTAGCTTGATTTAGGTGTAAGAGCCGCGATAAATTGGAGCTCAAAGCGGCGCCCGTGGCTACCGTTGGACCTTCCAAACCTACAGACCCTCCAAAGCCAACCGTAATTGGCGCTG
>JGI24723J26617_10003311_pt1 | contig 11801 bp, 10 predicted proteins | sample Cruoilmetagenom6_FD_26617 | JGI IMG/M metagenome (IMG submission 26617) | reverse complement strand
TTTTATAAAAATTTAGGTATTTCTACTTTAAAGCTTTTTTCCGTTATATTTATTCTAGACTGCATTTTAACCATTATCTTTCTTACAATATTTAAGGAATTCACTTGATAACAAAATGATATTTGAATTAGACAATGTAGAACTTTACTTTAAAAACAAACGCATTTTAAATGGTATTTACTTAAAAGCTGAAACAGGAAAAGTAACAGCTATTTTAGGTAGAAATGGCTGTGGTAAAAGTTGTTTGCTCAATATTGCTTTTGGGAATTTGAAACCGAAATACAAATTGGTAAGACTAGACAACAAACCGCTTTTAAAGCCTTTATTTTCTACAAAAATTGCCAAATATTTACCACAATATAATTTTATTCCTAGCGAAATGAAGCTTTCATTTGTTTTTAAACTATACGCTATAGACTGGACTATTTTTATTGAAAATTTTGAAGCATTCGCCATCTATAAAAACTCAAAATTTAAAGCTCTATCTGGTGGTGAAAGGCGAATTATTGAAACTTATATTATTTTGAAAGCAAAAAGTAAGATTGTATTTTTAGATGAACCTTTTTCGCATTTGTCTCCATTACATATTGAAACCGTAAAACAACTTATTGAAGAAGAAAAAAAAGAGAAAGCTATTATCATTTCAGATCACATGTATCAACATATCATTGCATCTTCTGATATCATATACTTACTAAAAAACGGTACCACAAAGAAAATTGAAAAACTTACAGAGCTTGAAGATTATAAATACTTAAGTGAAGGTAGCCTTAGAAGCTAAACATGTAATACACTCATCTAAGACGAGCCATTTGATTTTATAATATTGTCTAAATCTACAACCACACCAACACCTAAAATTTGTTTCCACTGTAACTTTGGACCTTCAATTACAATTTCTTCGTTGGTCATTTCATTGGTTTCAACTTCAACTTTTATATCATCATCGTATCTGATATGCGACCCTAAAGTCGCTTTAACATATCTATTAACTTTCATGTCTAGGTTAAGTTCCCATTCAACATCTATATTTCCAAAACTATTTATATAATCTGTATATAAACGCAATAGACTGGTTATTTTAATATTCTCAAAGACCTCTTCTTCGTACTGGTTGGTTAACAAAATACCCAATTCTTGCCTAACTCTTTTTCCATCTCTAAGGATATTACCATCTAAATCATAAATTGCAGGATCTACACCAAAAGACCCTTTGTCTGCCAAATCTTTATCTAAAACAAATGTGGTTTTTAAAGTAAAAGGCGAAGCATAAAAAGACAAACGTTCTATATGTCTACCATATTCCATTCCCAATCCAAAAAACATATAACCAGGTGCTAAAAATCTTGATATAGGCTCATCTCTATTAGGATAATTATATCCATTAGCTAACTGCGTGTTAAAACTAAACTTTGCCGAATAAAACCAATTACTTTTAGGATCTAATTCTAGGCCTGCATTAGAAATTACCTCAAAAACATCTTCGGTTTTTCTAATGTCTTCAGCTTCTTGCTTGTTTAAACCATAACGCACATTAAGATTAGAGTTCCAAAACCATTTTTCTTGTTTGTATTTTGCTATTGCTTTTCCTGTTACGATTCCAGAAATAGAGTTTGTTCCTCCCGAATTCCAATTTGTAAACGAAACTTGATTAAGTGTTAAACCTANNTCTTTTTTTGTTCTCCATCCCAACTCTATAGGTTGGTCCTTTTTCTTCTGAAAATACAAAGAATCAGGCTGCGCAAATAGCATGCTAGAACACAACACAAAAATGCTAAAAAGAAACCACGAATAGTTTTTCATGCTTAAAATAANATTAATATGTAAATGTTCCGTATGNGCTTTTTATAGTCAGTGCCTTTTGATCTGAAGCTTCTACTCTACCTATTATTTTGGCTTCTACATTAAAAGATTTAGAAATTTCAATAATAGTCTTAGCTACTTCTGGTTTTACATACAATTCCATACGATGTCCACAATTAAATACTTGATACATTTCTTTCCAATCTGTTTTAGATTGTTCTTGAATGAGTTTAAATAACGGAGGAACATCAAACATATTATCTTTAATGATGTGAAGATTATCTATAAAGTGAAGTATCTTAGTTTGCGCACCACCACTACAATGCACCATCCCATGAATATCTTCGCTTGTGTAAGTATTTAAAATTGCTTTTATAATTGGAGCATACGTTCGTGTTGGCGATAGCACCAACTTACCTGCATCTATTGGAGAATTTTCAACAGNATCTGTAAGTTTCGTTTGCCCAGAATATACTAATTCTTCTGGCACTGAAGCATCGTAGCTTTCCGGATACTTTTCGGCTAAATATTTAGAAAACACATCATGTCTTGCCGATGTTAAGCCATTACTTCCCATGCCGCCATTATATTCGGTTTCATAAGTTGCTTGCCCAAAAGATTCTAAACCAACAATAACGTCACCATCAGTAATATTTGCATTATCAATAACATCGCTTCGTTTAANACGAGCCGTTACTGTAGAATCTACAATTATAGTTCTTACTAAATCCCCAACATCTGCAGTTTCACCTCCTGTAGAATGAATAGTAACTCCAAAGGACTTTAAATCTTCTATTAATTCTTCTGTGCCATTGATAATTGCAGATATAACTTCGCCAGGAATTAAGTTCTTATTTCTTCCTATAGTCGAAGACAACATAATATTGTCTGTTGCACCAACACAAAGTAAGTCATCAATATTCATTATTAACGCATCTTGTGCAATGCCTTTCCAAACTGAAATATCTCCGGTTTCTTTCCAGTACATGTAAGCTAAAGACGATTTAGTACCTGCACCATCTGCATGCATAACAAGGCAGTAATCCGCATCATTAGTTAAATAATCTGGTACTATTTTACAGAATGCTTTAGGGAATAAACCTTTATCAATATTCTTTATCGCATTATGAACATCTTCTTTAGATGCTGAAACACCTCTTTGCGCATATCTTTTACTCACCGAATTACTCATAAAACTATTGTATTTAACATTGGTGCTGCAAAAGTAAGAATTGCGTTTAATTATATGGAATGATTAGATTGGAATTAATTACTGTTTTCATTTTTCTGCGTAATGCTTCTTTTTTCTTTTGGCCTCCAAAGTAGATATTAAGGCCTAAACCCATCCTAAAGAGTAAATCATCTGATTCTCCTTCTATAAATCCGTCGAGTTCGTCGGTAAGCATATAATTATACTCTCCAAAGAGTTTTACACCTATACCTTCTCTAAAAATAAACTCAAACCCTAATCCGCCTTGAGCCTTTGTAGCTGTTAGTTCAAAATCATTAGAGGCATTATAACCACTTCCGGCATATAAATAAGGCGAAAATTTTGTGTATGGACTGAATAGNAATTCTAAATTTAAATCAAAAGACATAAAACCTTCGTTATAAATATCTTTTATAACAACGTTATATTTATTGTACGTAAAATTAATATTTAGATGACTTGTAATATGATGTTTATAGCCAATTCTAAAATACACATCAAACTCAGATTCTGGATAATCTCCATCTATTATTGCTGAACCAGCTGCTAGATCAACAGCATTGGAACCTCTATAATCAAAAAAAGCATACCTACGATTAATAGATTTTTCACTACGTTCATCGGTTTCTTGAGAAAATGAAAAATTAAAACTAACAATAGTCATTGCTATGCTTAATACAATAGCATTGATTTTAGGAATCATATACCTCTAATTAGAAGATAAGTCTATTTTCAGTGTAGATTTTTTAAGGAGGTGTGCAATATAAAAAAATATTAATGATTTCATCGAAATCAAAAAAGAATATAGGAATAAAAAAAAGGATAAAATCAAATTATTGATTTTATCCTTTTATCTTAAAAGCTGTGAATACTTAATTTTTAAGATTCAGCTTGTAGTGTAGATTGTATGTTTACAACATCTTCATTAGTCACTTCATTTAAATCATCAGAATTATCTTGTGAAAGAATTAAAGTTGCTCCAACAAGGATAGCTACACTAAGTAGTAACTTTTTCATTTTTACAAATATTGATTAATAGCCCTACAAAAATACAACATAACCGCATTATGGAAATAGCTATTTTGTTTTTTTTAATGCAAAACCACTACCTTTTCGACAACTAGTTTGAAGTCATCGACAAACGACACAAAACAGATTTTGTTCATATCATTTTATACGTAGAACTACGTATATATTAAGCGTAATTTCACATTAACACCAACTTAAATACCTGTAACGTTACTATTTAGTAAACAAAAGCTCTCTGTATTTTGTTAATGGCCACAACTCATCATCTATCATTATCTCTAACTTATCACAATGGTATCTTATCTCTTCAAATAAAGGTTTTACTTTATTACAATACCCATCTGCCTTCTTTTCTATATTNACTTGTTTATTGTAAACTTTTCGTTCCTCTGTCATTTTAGTTACTAATGAATTAATAGNTTCTATATGCTGTGATATTTCTTCTATTAATGCCATCTGTTCTTTAGCNAAATCTTTAAAACGATCGCCATAAATAGCTTTTAATCCTGTAACATTTTCTATTAAAATATTTTGATATCTAACCGCTGTTGGTACCACATGATTTCTAGCAATATCTCCAACAACTCTACTTTCTATTTGGATATGAAGAATGTAATCTTCCATTTCAATTTCGTAACGCGCTTCGCATTCTACTTTATTCATCACTCCTAAATCATTAAAAAGCTTTAAGGTTGTTTTATCCATTTTTACCTTCAAGGCTTCAGGAGTTGTTTTATTATTGCTTAAGCCACGTTTTTTAGCTTCCTTTTCCCATGCTTCACTATAACCATTACCTTCAAAAAGAATTGCTTTTGACGTTTTTATATATTCTCTCAATACATTGAAAATGGCATCATCCTTTTTCATGTTTTTCTTATCAATCAATTCATCAACTTCAATTTTAAAGTCCATTAATTGTTTAGCAACAATAGTATTTAAAATCGTCATTGGGTTAGCACAGTTAGCCGTAGAACCAACAGCTCTAAATTCAAATTTATTACCTGTAAAAGCAAAAGAAGAGGTTCTGTTTCTATCCGTATTATCTAATATTACTTCTGGTATTTTACCAACAACATTAAGTTTTAAGTCGGTTTTCTCCTTTGGTGATAATTTACCTTTCGTAACTGTTTCTAGCTCTTTTAAAACTTTAGTGAGTTGNTCCCCTATAAATACTGAAATTATTGCAGGAGGCGCTTCATTTGCACCCAATCGATGATCGTTACTTGCAGATGCAATGGCAGCCCTTAATAATTCTTCGTGTGTTTGAACCGCTTTTATAGTATTAATAAAAAAGGTTAAAAACTGAAGATTACTCATTGGTGTTTTTCCTGGCGACAACAAATTGACTCCTGTATTTGTACTTAAGCTCCAATTATTATGTTTTCCCGAACCGTTAACACCCGCAAAAGGCTTTTCATGCATTAATACTGTAAAGTTATGACGCTTAGCTATTTTCTGCATAATATCCATAAGCAAAGTATTATGATCTACAGCTAAATTTGCCTCTTCATATATAGGAGCTAATTCAAATTGATTTGGCGCGACTTCATTATGCCTCGTTTTTGCAGGAATACCAAGTAACATACAATGATGTTCTAGATCTCTCATATAAGCTAATGCTCTCGCAGGTATGGTTCCAAAATAATGATCATCTAACTGCTGTCCTTTTGCTGGGTGATGACCAAAAACGGTTCTCCCTGTAAGNAAAATATCGGGTCTTGAAGCTGCTAAAGTACTATCAATTAAAAAATACTCTTGCTCCCAACCTAATGACGCAGATACCTTTTTTACATTTTTATCAAAATATTTACAAACGGCAACTGCAGCAGTATCAACTGCTTGCAAAGCTCTTAAAAGTGGAGTTTTATAATCTAGTGCCTCACCTGTGTACGACACAAAAACAGTAGGAATACACAAGGTATCATCATATATAAAAGCAGGTGATGTTGGATCCCAAGCAGTATAACCTCGCGCTTCAAATGTATTTCTTATCCCTCCGTTAGGAAAACTAGAAGCATCAGGCTCTTGCTGCACTAGCTGATCACCTCCAAATTTCTCAATTGCAAGCCCATTTCCTATGGTTTCAAAAAAAGCATCGTGTTTTTCTGCCGTAGCTCCTGTTAGTGGCTGAAACCAATGCGTATAATGAGTTGCTCCTTTTGAAATAGCCCATTCTTTCATACCTGTAGAAATATGATCTGCTACTAGACGATCTATTTTTGTACCTTTTTCTATAGCCTCTAACACGCTATTTAATGCTGTCTTAGTTAAATATTGTCGCATTGCTGCTTCATTAAATACATTAGACCCAAAAATCTCTGAGCGTCGTTTGTCTATTTTAATCTTTAATGGTTTTCTGTTTATAGATGCTTTTACAGCATGAAATCTTAATGTTGACATATTAATAAAATTTTAAGGCAAAAATACGAAATATTTAAAATATGCACATATACCCATTTAAAAATAGGGTTGTTGACAATAATTAGCGACATTTTATCTAAAACACCCTATTTTTTTTGACCTAATAAAAAAAAAAGCAATATTTGCATCCTATTTAGATATAAACAAACAATTTATTATGGCAAAAATTAAATTAGAATACATTTGGTTAGATGGCTACTTCCCTACTCAAAACATGAGAAGTAAAACCAAGGTAGAAGAGCACGAAAACTTTAAGGGCACAATTGAAGAGTTAAGTATGTGGTCTTTTGACGGGTCATCAACTAGACAAGCTGAAGGTGGAGCTTCTGACTGTTTATTAAAACCTGTAGCAATTTACCCAGATCCTGATAGAATTAATGGATACTTGGTAATGACAGAAGTTTTAAACGCAGATGGAACACCTCACGTTTCTAATGGTAGAGCAACTATTGATGATGATGACAATGATTTCTGGTTTGGTTTTGAGCAAGAATATTTCATTATGGATTCAAAAACACAATTACCTTTAGGATTCCCTATTGGTGGNTATCCTGCTCCACAAGGTATGTACTACTGCTCTGTTGGTGGAAAAAACACACATGGTAGAGCTTTAGTTGAAGAGCATGCTGATTTATGTATTGATGCTGGTTTAAATTTTGAAGGTATCAACCAAGAAGTTGCTTCTGGTCAGTGGGAATTCCAATTATTTGCTAAAGGTGCCAAAAAAGCAGGTGATGAAATATGGATTGCAAGATATTTATTAGACCGTTTAACGGAAAAGTATGGCTACTATATTGAATACCACCCAAAACCTTTAGGTAAAGATATGGATTGGAATGGTTCTGGTATGCATGCCAACTTCTCTAACGAAGTATTGAGAACATGTGGGTCTGAAGAAATTTACGGAAAAATCTGTGAAGCTTTCCGTCCTGTTGTAAAAGAACATATTGAAGTTTATGGTGAATTTAACGACCAACGTTTAACTGGCTTACACGAAACAGCATCTATTAATGATTTTTCTTGGGGAATTTCAGATAGAGGAGCGTCTATTCGTATTCCTATTATNACTGTAGAAAAAGGCTGGAAAGGCTGGTTAGAAGACAGAAGACCGGCTTCTAATGGTGACCCATACAAAATTGCTGGTAGAATTATTAAGACCGTAAAAAGTGCTGATATTTCTTAATTAGTGTTAGTAATGTTATAAATAAAAAAAGCCTGTATTATCTACAGGTTTTTTTTATGCTTATTATTTTAAAGCCACATATATAAAGACTAAATAAGCTCCAAACAATAACATCCCTTTTAACCTTCCTATCTCAAAACGTTTTGGAATTATAATCAATGGAATTAAAATGGCCGCAAAACCAATCATCCACCAGATATTAGTTGATAATATTTCTGGAGTTGCCGGATTTACAGCAATTGGTTTAATAACTGCAGTTAAACCCAAAACAGATGCAATATTAAAAATATTAGAACCAATAAGGTTTCCTAACGATAATGCTTTCTCTTTTTTTAATGCCGCAATAACAGAAGCAGCAAGTTCCGGGACACTTGTACCAATAGCTATTACAGTTACAGAAATAGCATAATCACTAATTCCTATAGTCGTAGCCAATTGCTTAGCCCCTTCAACTAACCAATCTGATCCAAAATATAATCCCGCAGCACCAATTAGCAACCACATTACAATTTTAAAGTTTGAAACTACTGCGAGCGCATCATCAACCTCCTCCATGTTTTCTTTAGTCGATTTTCGAGAGCTATTAATTAAAATAATTAAAAACACAATTAAAGCTATAAATAAAATTGCTCCTTCTATAGCTGTAAGGATATTATCATTCCACAAAAAATAATATAACACAAAGGAAGATAGCATCATCATTGGCCAGTTTAATTTATAGAAATCTTTATCAACTGCCAAAGGAGAAATTATTGCTGTAATACCTAGAACTAACCCAATATTTGCAATGTTAGAACCAATCACATTTCCCAATGCAATGTCAGATACTCCATCTAAAGCAGCCTGTAAACTCACCAACAATTCTGGTGCAGAAGTCGCAAAAGACACAACCGTCATACCTATCACTAGCTTAGACAGCTTAAGCTTAAAAGACAAACCAACAGCAGCTCTTACCAAAAAGTCCCCACCAACAACCAACAACGCTAAACCCGCTATTACTAGAAATACACTCATCCCTTATATCTATTATTTATTGACTTAATTTATTAAAAACGCAAAGATAACACTTCATTGTACAGAAACTAAAACTATTTTTTTCGTTAAATAACTACAATTTCAGTTATATAACTATAAAAATAGTTATATTTGAATTCAACTAGAAAAATGCACCATACTCCTATGCAAAAACTAACAAATAAAGAAGAAGAGATTATGCACATTTTATGGAAGCTAAACAAAGCTTTTGTCAAAGATGTACTAGCAGAAATAAAAGTAGATAAACCTCATTACAATACACTCTCTACAATTATTAGAAATCTAGAAGAAAAAGGATATGTAAGCTATAATGCCTATGGAAAAACACACCAATACTACCCCATCATATCTAAAGAAGATTACAAAACCAAGTTTATGAATACCGCTATTGAAAACTACTTCAATAGTTCGTATAAAAACGTTGTATCGTTTTTTGCTAAAGAAGAAAAAATTAGTGTTGATGAGCTTAAGGAAATAATTGAGCTAATAGAAAACAAGAAATAATATGGAATATCTTTTAAAAGCCTCCATGGTAATTGCTCTATTTTATTTATGTTTTTTTAGTCTACTAAAGAAAGAAACGTTTTTTCAACACAACAGAGGGTTTTTGTTAATAGGTTTAATAATCGCTTTAGTATTTCCCTTAATAGTGATTCCTGTTTATATCCCCATAACACCTTCAACAATAAGCGAAACTCTATTTGTTCAACCGACAGTTTCAAATTATAACACCTTAAAACCCGCAAACACTTTGGATTGGACAGCTCTTATTCCTATGATATATAGCGTAGGATTAATGGTCTTTTTAATTCAATTTATATTTCAATTTGGATCATTAGCGCTATTGCTATTTAAAAACCCAAAAACTACAGATAACATTTACACCTATGTTATTGTAAAAAACAAATTATCACCTTTTTCATTTTTCAAATGGATAGTCTACAATCCTAACTCCTATAAATCAGAAGAACTCGATCTCATTCTTACACATGAAAAAGTACATGTTAACCAATGGCACTCCATAGATATTTTATTTACTCAATTAACATGCATTGTATTTTGGTTTAACCCATTGGTATGGTTATACAAAAAAGAAGTAAGACAAAACTTGGAATATATCGCCGATGCTCAAACACAATTAAAATCTAACACAAAAAAAGAATACCAGCACTTATTATTAAAAACAAGTATCGCTAATCACGATATTTTACTAACAAATAATTTTTACAATTCATCAATCAAAAAACGAATTCTTATGTTAAACAAATCACGATCAAACAAAAAAAATCAATTGAAGTACCTTTTAATTCTTCCCCTTTTAGCTGGTTTACTAATGAGTATGAATACGGAAACTGTTTATATTGAAACACAAAACAACAGCATTAAAAACACTAGCACTACTGATTTTATTGACACCAACACCGCTACTAAAAATTCCTTCACAACTGAAAGCATCAAGGTTAAGTTCACGAAAAAGATGACCGACAATCGCTTAAGTGAAATAAAAACATGGTTAAAATCTAAAAATATCACCATGATTATAAAACATATAAAGCGAAACAGTAACAACGAAATTTCAAATCTAAATATTGATTTTATAACAGAAAGCGACACCACAAATTACCATGTTAAAGACAAAAATGGCATCTCTCCTTTTGAGTTTAAAATGGATGATGACGGTAGTTTTGGAGTTGAAGACTCAACCTATATTGTCACTCAAATACCAAAACACGAAACATATATTAGAAAATTAAATACTAGTGCAGTTTCAGATACTATTTATTTCTCAATGGATTCTTTAGAGATTAAGAATCAAATCAACACAAAACCTGATTTTTATTATGAAGATGGCTCTAAACCCAAAATTATAAGTCAAGAAGTCATCATTCATAATCCAACCAATAAGGCAATTTATAACTCACGTTATGATTCGCAGAATTCAAAACCATTAATAATTGTAAATGGTAAACCTTCTACACCAGAATATTTAAAAACTATCGATGCTAATGCTATTGAAAGTATGACTGTTTTAAAAGGAGAAGACGCACTAGATGCTTATGGTAAAAAAGGAAAGTATGGTGTTATTACTCTAACAACAAAACCTCATCAAACATACAACAACACTGAAATCCAATTTTTAAATAAAAACAACTTTTTATACATTCTAGATGGTAAAGAAATATCTAAATCAGATTTATTAAAAGTATACTCTAAAGAAACGGTTTCAAGTTTAACAGTTTTAAAAGGAAAAGAGGCAAAAGAAAAATATGGTAAAAAAGGTACCAATGGAGTTGTAGAAGTGATTTCTAAAAACAGCAACAAATTTACTCAGAGTAAAACCATTAAAAAAGATAACCCATGGAAAGTCGTTGGCAAACCAAAAATAAATAGCTTGACTTATATTGACGATGAAGATGCTTCAAAAAATGGATTCATTGCTTATATTTCAAAATCTACACCAGATCAAATTTTAGATTCTCACGTAAATGAACTTAAAAGAATTGGAATCACGGTTAAGTATTCCAAATTAAAACGAAACAAAGAAGGTGAAATTACAAGTATAAAAATTAGCCTCGAAGATAAAAACGGATATAAAAGTAGTGCGACCTGGAAAGCAACTGATGGTATTCCGAATATAGAATTTGGAAAATCAGAAGGTTCATTAATAGCGAGAACTCGATAGAAAAGCCATAAACATGAAAAAAGCCAAACTATTTAAATACAGTTTGGCTTTTTTTTTATTGAAGTAATATTATACGTTAATCAACAATAATTTTCTTGATTACAGAACGATTTTCACTTGTTAACTTCAATAGATACATGCCAGACGTAACATCTAAATCTATATAATCTGCAACAAATTGCGATTGCTTTAGACGTTTTCCGTCTACAGAATAGACTTCAACTTCTGCATTAACAGTTAACCCAGAAATATAAACACGCCCTGTTGTAGGATTTGGAAACACACGAACATTAAGTTCTGTATCATCATTTACACTTAAAGGTTGGCTCCAATTTTCGCTAATCATATTTCCCCAAATATATTCTACCATATCTGGCTGATCTATAAAAGGGTTCCTATTTTTCTGCCAATTGTAAACCACATTGTTTCTATTCATT
>JGI24723J26617_10003310_pt1 | contig 11802 bp, 11 predicted proteins | sample Cruoilmetagenom6_FD_26617 | JGI IMG/M metagenome (IMG submission 26617) | reverse complement strand
AGCTAACGCCGGGCGATGATTTTGGTATGATGAAAGAGGTGCTGACGCGGCGGTTTTCGCGGCTGGTGAAGGAAGACCCCGACCGCAAAAAGGGCCTGTGGCCCGACCTCTTGCTGATCGACGGCGGCGCAGGGCAGGTGAGCGCGGTGCGCGAGGTTATGCAAACCATGGGCGTTGAGGGCATTGCTATGGTCGGGGTCGCCAAAGGGGTGGACCGTGATGCGGGCAAAGAAGAATTCCATGTTTCCGGCCAGCGCCCCTTTGCCCTGCCGCACCGTGACCCGGTGCTCTATTTTGTGCAGCGCCTGCGCGACGAGGCGCACCGCTTTGCCATTGGCACCCACCGCGCCAAGCGCTCAAAGGCGATTGGGTCCACCCCGCTTGACGGCGTCCCCGGCGTGGGCGCCGCCCGCAAGCGCGCGCTCCTGGCGCATTTTGGCTCGGCCAAGGCGGCTTCCCGCGCAGATTTGGCTGATTTGAAGGCGGTAGAGGGCATTTCGGACAAAATGGCCGAAACTATCTATTCCTTCTTTCACGAGAGTGGTTAATATCGGCCAACCTTAAAATAGAGTGTGCTTCGTGAATTTACCTAACATCCTGACCCTGTTTCGCCTGATAGCCGCCCCTTCTGTGGGGCTGGTTTATGTGTATCTGCCGTCACCTTACGCTGACTGGATCGCGCTTTCGCTGTTTATCGTGGCGGCCTCGACCGACTATATTGACGGCTATCTGGCCCGCAAATGGAAGCAAATCACCAACCTTGGCCGGATGATGGACCCGATCGCTGACAAAGCCATGGTGCTGGTTGCGCTACTGGTGATAGCGGTGCGTGCCCCCTATGTGAGTGCCGGTTTTGATGTACTCACCCCGATCATTCTCATCACTTTCCGAGAGGTTTTTGTTTCTGGCCTGCGCGAGTTTCTTGGCGACAAAGCCGGAACCCTTCAGGTCACCAAACTGGCCAAATGGAAAACCGCGAGCCAGATGAGCGCCATCGTCGTGATCTTGTCNTCNTTCCTGTTGGGCCACTACTTTTGGGCCTATTCATCGGGTATGGATGACGAGATCGTCAAAGGCATNCTNGCTGGCGAGATTGACGACAGGTTCGGCCTGCGCTGGATCGTCCCGGCCTTTGACTGGACCTCAGTTATTGGCGGTTGGCTGNTNTGGATCGCGTCGGGCCTGACGGTGATTACAGGGTTGGATTACTTCCTGAAAGCCCTGCCGATCCTGAAGGAAACATAATGCAGGTTCTCTATTTTGCCTGGATGCGCGAGCGGATCGGCGTGCCAAAAGAAGAAGTAGAGACCAATGCTGCCACTGTGGCCGAACTGGTGGAAGAGCTGCGCGGGCGCGAAGAGCGCTATGCGCTGGCCTTTTCCGATATGGCCGCCGTGCGTGTAGCGGTTGATCAGGAGCTGGTCGAGATTGATACGCCCTTAACAGGTGTGCGCGAAGTGGCGTTTTTCCCGCCGATGACAGGGGGTTGAATGAGCGTTTCGGTTCAGGAAGGTGATTTTGACATCGGGGCTGAAATGGCGGCAATGACTGCTGGCCGCACCGATATCGGGGCGATTGTCAGTTTCGTTGGCCTTGTGCGCGATATGGCGGGCGGCGCGGCCGTTTCCTCCATGGAGCTCGAGCATTACCCGGGGATGACCGAAAAAGCGCTCGAGAAGATCGAGGCCGAAGCGCGGCTGCGCTGGGATTTGCAGGATTGCCGGATCGTGCACCGCGTAGGCGCGCTTGAGGCTGGTGCGCAAATCGTGCTGGTTTTGGCCGCCTCCCCGCACCGCCAAGCGGCTTTTGAGGCCGCCGAATTTATCATGGATTTCCTCAAATCCCGCGCCCCGTTTTGGAAAAAAGAAGCGGGGCTTGGCTGGGTAGATGCCCGGGATAGCGATGAGAAAGCGCTGGAACGCTGGCGCTAACAGCAAGCTGGAAAGAGGCGAATATGAGCCGGAAACAGGAAAATGAAGGCCGCGTGGTCGATGCGCCCTCCCGCAACTGGGTGGACCTTTATGCGCCCGCGTTTTCCCGCCCCTATTTGCGCCTTAGCCGTGCCGACAGGCCGGTGGGCACATGGCTTTTGCTATTGCCCTGCTGGTGGGGGCTCGGGCTGGCAGTCGCGGCCGATCCGGCAGGCGGCTCGCTTTGGGATCTCTGGATCGCACTGGGATGTGCGCTCGGCGCATTTTTAATGCGCGGCGCGGGCTGCACATGGAATGACATCACCGACCGGAAAATAGACGCCCAAGTGGCCCGAACCCGCTCGCGCCCGCTGCCCTCAAAGCAGGTGAGCGTGAAGGGGGCGCTGGTTTGGCTGGCGGTGCAGGTCGCGTTAGCGGCTCTAATCCTGTTCAGCTTCAACTGGTTCACCATCGGGCTCGGCATTCTGGCTCTGGCTCCTGTGGCCGTTTACCCTTTTGCCAAGCGGTTCACATGGTGGCCGCAGGTGTTTTTGGGCGTGGCCTTTAACTGGGGCGCGCTGCTGGGCTGGTCTGCCCATACCGGCAGCCTGACACTGGCGCCGCTTTGCTCTACCTTGCGGGCATCGCCTGGACCCTGTTTTATGATACAATCTACGCCCATCAGGACCGGGATGACGATGCCCTGATCGGCGTTAAATCCACTGCCCGCCTGTTTGGTGAGTCGACCCACCGCTGGCTGCTCGGCTTTCAGATCGCGAGCGTTATCCTTATGGCGCTGGCGGTTATTCTGGCCGTAAATCTCGGTGGCAATCCTGTGCCCCTTCTCGTGACGTTGCTGGCTGTCTGGGGCTTTGGCCTGCACATGACATGGCAATTGCGGCGGTTGGATATCAACGATGGCGATATTTGTTTGCACCTGTTTCGCTCTAACCGTGATGCGGGGCTCATCGTAGCGGCATTGTTTGGCCTAGCTGCGCTTTTGTGAGGTTGAACAGGGCTTTAGAATGGCCTATCAAACCCCAAATGATAGAGATGTTCCTTGATAAATTTCGCCCGATAGCGGCTCTCTTTGCAGCTGCCGTGCTGGTGTTTGGTGTGACTGTCGGGTGGTTGATCGCAAGCAGCACCATAACATGGATCGAAAACAGCCAGAAAGCCGAGCTGGAGCAGGCTTTTTATGCTGGCGGGATCGACTGGGCAGAGGTCGAAGCCGACGGGTTTTTGGTCACCCTTTCGGGTGAGGCCGAAAGCGGCGAAGACCAAGCCCGCGCCGTAAAGATCGCCTCGCTTGTGCTGGGGGAGAACCTGATAAATGCAACCACCAGCCAAAGCGCCGAGGTTGAAGCGCAACAGCTTGTGCCGCCCTTTGTCGAAATCCTGAAAAACGGAGATGATTTTTCCTTTATCGGGCACATGCCACAAGGCGAGACCTTGCAGGTTTTCGCGCGGTTTGTGGACTCGCTTGGCGCGGATGCCAAGGTCACAAACGTGACCGAGTCTATCGAAAACTCCGCCGAGAACTGGCTGCCAGCTTTTGAATATGCCCTGCGCCTCGCGCCACTCACCGATCAGGCGATCCTCAATGTTTCCCCCGGTTCCGTTTCTCTGGAAACGGTCGCGATTTCGGCAAATGGCCAGCAGGGTTTTGAGGAAATGGCCGAGAAACTCCGCCCCGAAAGCGTGAACCTGACCGTTGATATATCCGCACCACGGCCCGTTATATCTCCTTATGTTTTTGCTCTGGATGTGGCGAATCCGGATGCCGCTCAATGTTCTGCGCAAGACGAGGCCGAGGCCAGCCGGATCTTCACAGCGGTTCAGCATTTGATCGGCACCCGCGTTAAGTGTTCGGTTGGCATCGGGGCGCCCTCACGCCAGTGGCGGGAGGCGATCGAAGCCGGCCTTGCGGCGCTCGCCAGCCTTGATGGCGGGCGGCTGGAGATTTCCGACGCAGACGTGACCCTGAGCGCGCCCGACGGGACCGGATTGCAGGAATTCGAGGCGATCGTGCAGGTTTTACGCATCGGCTTGCCGGACGGGTTCTCGCTCCATTCCATTGCCAGCGCCACGCCCGAGCGGCGCGCCACCGTTGAAACGCGGCCCATTGAATTCACCACGACACTGGATGCCAACGGCATGGCCATCATCGAAGGCAGCGTTAAAGATAACCTGACCCGCGAAGTTGTGATGCGCTTTTCCGAGGCCAAATTCGGCTACGGGCGGGTAGAAGACCGCCTCTGGCTCGATGAAACCCTGCCCGATGGCTGGCAGGTTCGGGTCTTTGCGATGATCGAGGCCTTGGCGCTGCTCAATGAAGGCGGGGCCAATATGTTGCCGGACTCGCTGGAGATTGTTGGTGATGCCTCTTTCGAGCAGCCGGAGGCCGAGCTGGCAAGAATGCTGGCCGACCCTTTCAAGGGCTGGGAAACAGAGTTGTTTATCAGCTATACCGAACCGCAGGGTGGTGAAGACGGCCAAGGCCTCGACCCGCGGCTTTGCGTTAGCCGGATCACCAAACTGCTGACCGAAAACAACATTATCTTTGCCCCTTCGAGCGCGGTTATCTCTGACCCGAGCATCCCGACTATTGAAGCCATAGCTGCGATATTAACCCAGTGCCGCGACGGGCGGATCGAGATCGGCGGACACACCGATAGTCAGGGCCGTGAAGAAATGAACCGCAACCTCTCGCAAGGCCGTGCGGATGCCGTGCTGGATGCCCTGTTGGCGCAAAACCTGCTGCTCGGCACGATCACCGCCAAAGGCTATGGCGAGGCCGAGCCTATCGCCGATAATAGCACCGAAGAAGGCCGCACCCGCAACCGGCGGATCGAGTTCAAACTCCTGCGGGATGAGCCGGAAGCCGCGCCCGAGGCCGCTTCGCGCGTAGTCATCGAGAGTTTTACCCGCCCCGCCATGCGCGCCCCAAGCCAAAATCAGGAGCCAAGCGAATGAACAGAACCGATCTCACCCTGATTATAGTCTCCGCGATTGTTATCGCGCTGGTGCTCGGCTGGTCAGCCCGCTGGCTGTTTGACCGGCTAAACCGTTTGCCGCATGGTGCCAATGAAGAAGGGCAAGACCCGATCACCGCTGCGGAAGACGCACGCGACAAAGCCGAGGGTGAGCTGGCCCGCATTCAGCGCGAATACGCGAGTGAGTATAACCAGCTCAAAGCCGAGCTTGAAGCCACGATGGACGGCTTGCGCCTCGCGCGCCAAAAGGCCGAATCCCTGCAAGACGAGCTTGATTCCTTGCGCGGCGAAGATTAGCCGATCCCTTTTTTGGCCGCTGGCTTTGGTTGGGCGCTCGGTCCATATTGGGCTTTGGAGGTCCGTTATGAATGTTTTCCTGCGTTTTTTGAGCATCGCTTTATTCGTTACAGCTGCGCCAGCTTGGGCTGAATGGCCCGCTGAAAGCGCCGCGCTCGGGGCGCGTGACCACCCCAAAATCCTGCAGAAATTCGGGGGTGAAGTCCGGGACCAAGCCTTGGCGGATTATGTCAGCCGGATTGGTGCGCAAATGGTGGCCGTGTCTTCCCGCCCTGACGAACGTGGGTTTTCACCGTGCTCGATAGCCCAGAGGTTAATGCTTTTGCCCTCCCCGGAGGCTACATCTATGTCACCCGCGGGCTTTTGGCGCTGGCCAATAACGAATCCGAACTGGCAGCCGTGCTGGCCCATGAGGTGATCCATGTCGTGGAATACCATGTTGAGGACCGGCTGGAAGCCAACAAAGATGCCATGGTCAACGGTGCGTTGAGCGCGCTTGTGACCGGCATTTTCGGCGGTGGCGAAAACNGGTTGGGAGATGCGGTGCGCTCCGGCGTTGAAACCACCTTTGGCCAGATCGGTTCCTATTCCAAAGAGCAGGAATTTGCGGCAGATGCCGGCGGGATTGAGCTTTTGCTGGCCGCCGGCTACNGGCCCGCNGCCCAAGCTGATTTTCTGGCGTCGATGACCGCAAATGCCGCTCTCAAGGCCANCATCGCCGGGCGGGAATATAATGAAACTACCGCGCCCATGTTTGCCAACCACCCCGCCCCCGCAGAGCGCCAACTGCGGGCGCTGGCGCTGGCAGGGGACCGCAATGGAGTGCGGGATACCGAAATTTATCTCTCCATGATCGACGGCATGATTTTTGGCCAGAGCGCGCGCGGCGGCTTTGTGCGCGGGCAAAGCTTTGTCCATAACGAGCTTGGGTTCAGCTTTGTTGCCGCCGAAGGATTGCGGATCCAGAACGCTGCCCGCCAGATCAATATTCTGGGGCCGAACCGCTCGACTCTGATCNTGAGCGGCGGGCGGGACGAGGGCAGCCTCACCGATGCTTTGCAAGAATGGTTTGCGCAAATCCCCCGCAATGAGCGGCAATCAAGGCGGCTGGAAAACATACGGACTCTGGAGATCAACGGATTAGACGCCGCCACCGGCACGCTTCGGATGCGTAAACGCGGCCAGCGCAGCACCCTTCGGCTGACTGTTATCCGCTTTAATGGCGGGTTGGTCCGCTTTGCCGGAAATGTTTTGCGCGGGGATGATGACTCCGCCGTGTTGCACCGGGATACAGTTCAGAGCTTTCGGGCGCTGAGCGAGGCGGGGCGCTCGGAAGTTGCCGAGGTCTATCTCTCGGTTCACCGGGTCAGAGCGGGCGAAAGCGTGGCCTCGCTGGCCTCCGAAATGGCGCTCAGCAGCCACGCCGAGGCATGGTTTCGTGTGCTAAACGGGCTTGACGAAGATGGCGAACCAGCACGCGGCTCTTTAGTGAAACTCATTTTACCCTGAATAAAAACCGGAAGTGTGCTTAAGTGGCGCGACCTTATCGGTTGAATTCCCGGAACAAGGCCTTTAAGTTAGTGGGTGCTAACATAAAGGCCAGCGATTTGGCGTGCTGTTTTTAAGGGGGCGAAAAATGAGAGCCGGACTAAAACTTTTATTGATCACCGTGCCGGTGGTCTTGGCTGGCGCATTTGTGTTGGGCAATATCGTGTCCAACAAGCAGCCGCCTGCCCGCGTCGAGCTCACCGAGCGCGCAACCGCGGTGCGCGTGATCGAAGCGCAAAGGACCGAAGTTGCGCCGACCCTCACCGGTTACGGTTTGGTCGCGCCAAGCCGCACCTTTGATGCGATAGCCCAAGTCGGTGGCACCGCCGAATATGTCAATCCGGCCATGCGCAAGGGCGAGATTTTGCCGGAGGGCACGGTATTGCTCCGGCTTTCAACCGAAGATTTTAACCTCGCCATCGCGCAAGCGCGGGCCAATATTCGGGCCGCAGAGGCCAAGCTGGCCGAGCTTGCGGTTTCCGAGGAAAACCAGCGCGCCGCGCTTGAGATCGAGCAGGAAGCCCTGGCGCTGAAGTCAACCGATCTGGAGCGCTCGGAATCGCTGTTTGCCAGCCAGACGATTTCACAAACCGTGCTGGATGGCGCCCGCGCCGCCCACTTGGCCCAGCGACAAAAAGTGCTGAACGTGCAAAGCACACTGGCGCTTTTGCCCACACAACGCGCCGCCCAAAACGAACAAATCGCGGTTTATCAGGCCAACCTCGCCAGCGCCGAACTCAGCCTTGCGCGGAGTGAGCTGATCTTGCCGTTTACCGGCAGGGTTTCGGCGATCACGGTGGAGGAAGGCCAGTTTGTGAAAGCGGGCCAAACCGTTGCCAGTTTTGACGGTATCGAATCTGCCGATGTTGAAGCGCAATTTACGGTGGCGGATCTGAGCGTGCTTTTGCTCGGCGCACGGGAAGAGGCGGGGATGTCCATGTTTAACCCTGAAACCATGTCCGAGGTTTTGAAGGAGTTGCACATCAACGTCGTCGTGCGCCTCCAGCTCGGAGCCGAATATGCTGACTGGCCAGCCAGATTGGTCCGGATCAGCAATACAATAGATCAGAAGTCGGGCACGGTTGGTGTGATCGTGCAGGTTGATGACGCCTATTATAGTGCGGTGCAGAACAGCCGCCCCCCGCTCGCAAAAGGCATGTTTGTCGAGGTAACGCTTTCCGGCCCGCCGGTTGGCGGCATCGTTGTCCCGCGTTCTGCGCTGGATGGAGACCGTGTGTTGCTGGCAGATGAGGAGAGCCGGTTGCAGACCCATGCGGTGCAGCCCTATCTCGTGCAGGGGGATATCGCGCTGATCACCGAAGGGCTGGACCCCGGCGCTCTTGTGCTCGCCAGCCGCCCGAGGCCAGTGATACCGGGTATGTTGCTCGACGTGGTGCGGGATGAAGCCCTGATGGAAGCGCTGGCCGGAGCCGCGCAATGATCCGGTATTTTGCCGGTCATCCGACCATCGCCAACCTGCTGATGATCCTGTTCCTTGTGGCAGGGCTTTTTGTCGGGCCGACATTGCTGCGCGAAACCTTCCCACGCCGGGCGGCGAACGAGGTCGAGGTCAATGTGCCCTATCCGGGCGCGCGCCCCGAAGACGTGGAAACCGCCATTTGCGAGCGCATCGAAAAGGCGCTGGATGCTGTAACCAATATTGACCGCCATGCCTGTGAAGCCCGAGAAAGTTCGGCGCGCGCGGTGGTGCGTATGGTCGAGGGCGGTGATTTTCAAACTTTTGTGGCGGACATAAAGTCCGAGATAGACGGAATTTCGGATTTCCCCGAGCGGGCCGAGGAAGCCACCATCAAGCCACGCGGCCTTACAGATTTTGTGGCCTCGGTTGCGATAACCGGCCCGGAATCGCTGACCGATCTCAAGGATTATGCGGAGGATATCCGCACACGGATGCTGCGCTGGGGCGGCATTCCGATCATCAATATCAAAGGTTTCTCGACCCGCGAGTTGCATATCGGCCTGGATCCACAAGCGCTCCAGCGGTTCGGGATATCGGTTTCGGATGTGGCTTTTGCGGTTCAGGCCGGCAGCCTTGATCTGCCCGCGGGTAGCATCGAGACCGAAGGCGAAACCCTGCTGATCAGGGTTGCGGAAGAACGCCGCGACATTGCCAGCCTCGGGGACCTTGTTCTGCGCTCGTCCCCATCCGGCGGGCAGGTTTCCCTTCGCCAGATCGCCGATATTTCCGAGCGCTTTGCGCTTGATGACAACAATATTACCTTTAACGGCGCACCGGCGGCTGTGTTGGACATTACCAAAACCCCCGCCGAAGACGCGCTCGATGTTATCGACAGAATCAGCACCTTTCTGGAGGCCGAGCGCGCACAGGCGCCGCCCGGCGTGGTGATGGAGATCACCACCGATGGCGCTTCGATTGTCCGCGATCGGCTGACCTTGGTGGTCGTCAACGGCTTGCAGGGTCTGGCGCTGGTTTTCCTTGTCCTCTGGCTGTTTTTTGGGTTCCGGTTCTCTTTCTGGGTTGCGATGGGGCTTCCGGTTTCCTTTATGGGTGGCATCGCGCTGATGTCACTGGTGGGCTATTCGCTCAACCTGATGACAACGCTGGGCTTGCTGATCGTGATCGGGCTTTTGATGGATGATGCGATTGTGATCGCGGAAAACATCGCCCGACGGCGCGAAAAGGGCGAAAGCCCGATGGAGGCGGCGGTAAACGGCGCGGGGCAGGTTTTCCCGAATGTGCTGGCCTCCTTTGGCACCACCGCGATGATCTTTGGCTCCCTCGCCTTTTTGCAGGGCAACCTTGGCGCGGTGCTGCGTGTGGTGCCGGTGGTTATGCTTTTTGTGCTGATGATCTCTCTGATCGAGGCATTTTTGATTTTGCCGCATCACTTGATTCACGCTTTGGAGAAACCGAGGAAAGCGGGCGGTATCGGCTACGCCGTTGAAAGAACGATGGTTTTTTTAACCGAGCGCGTTGTGGGTCCCGCCGTCGATGTGGCGATCCGGTTTCGTTATTTTACAGTCGGGCTCAGCATTGCGGTGCTCTTGGTGGCGGTGTCGATGCTGGCCGGTGGTTACATCAAATTTGTCGCCTTCCCGGAGCTGGACGGAGACACCATTGTGGCGCGCGTTTTGTTGCCGCAAGGAACCCCCCTTTCCCGCACGGAGGAAGTGGTCGAGCGGCTGGAAAACGGGCTGCTTGTGGTGAACACGGATATGCCGCAACCCGAGGGCGAAGATTTGATCCGTAACGTGACAGTTTCATACGGCGTCAACCGGGATGCCTTCGAGAGCGGGGCCAATGTGGTGACGGTCAGCGTTGACCTGATGCCCTCCTCGCAGCGCAATGTTCGCCCTGATGCTATCATGGCCTTGTGGCGAGAGACCGTCGGCCCCGTGCCGGATGTGATCTCATTGAAATTTGCCGAGGCCACCATTGGCCCGGCAGGGATCGCCATTGATATGCGCCTGCGCGGTGATGATTTGGAAATCCTGAAAGAAGCCTCGCTCGAGTTGCATGACTGGCTTTGGCGCTATGATGGGGTGACCTCGATTCTGGATGACCTGCGGCCGGGGAAACGCGAGTTGCAGATCACGCTGACTGAGGCTGCGGGGCCCATGGGAGTGACAGCAGCGCTGATTGCCGAGCAACTCCGCTCGGCCTATTTCGGAACCACCGTCAGNGAAATGCTGGTCAACGGACANCTTCTNCAAGTTAGTGCGCAATTTGCAGATGNCGGGCAGGGCAGCCTCAGCCAGTTTGACGACTTCAATATCACCCGCCCCGATGGCAGCTTTGTGCCGCTTTTGGTGGTCGCCAGCATCGATTACGGCCGTGGTTACAACCGGATCAATCGGGAAAACGGACGCCGCACTCTCACCGTGCAAGGCACCATCGATACCCGCATTGCCAACGCAAGCGCCATTGTCAGCGATACTTTGGCCAATTTTATTCCCGGGTTCGAAGAACGCTACCCCGATATCTTGGTTGATGTTGAGGGCCAGCGGGCTGAAGCTCTGACCACACAAAAGTCGATGGTCAAAGGCTTCGGCATTGGCCTGATCGGGGTGTTTTTGCTGCTGAGCTTCCTGTTCCGCTCCTATATTGAACCCTTGGTTGTGATGTTGATTATCCCGCTGTCTCTCATCGGGGCCATTTTTGGTCATATGGCCATGGGGCTTGATTTTTCGATGCCTTCGATGCTCGGGTTTGTGGCGCTGGCGGGTGTGGTGGTGAACAACTCCATCCTGCTGGTGGCGTTTGTGAAAAACGAACACGGTGCCAGCGCCACCGTGGCCGAGGCCGCGGCCAAAGCGGCCCGTGCGCGATTTAGGGCCATTTTCCTGACCTCACTCACCACCATTGCCGGGTTGTTGCCGATTTTAACAGAGACCAGCCTGCAAGCCCAAATCCTGATTCCGCTGGTAGCGAGCCTGGTTTTCGGGCTTTCGGCCTCCAGCTTGATCACCTTGTTTGTCTTGCCTTCGTTTTATTCGATCCTCGATGATTTTGGGCTAAGCACTTTGGCCCGTGAGCGGCGGGAAGCCGAGAAAGCGGCAGTGTCATCGGTTCAGGTGTAAGCCGCCAGAGCCAGCGGCGCATTTTTGCCAAAGGCAAAAATGGAGCTGCGGCGCCATGGCCTCGCTTCGCTCGGTGTTCGCGCAAAGCCTAAAATCGGGCGCTTTTGGGCTGGACAGCGCAACCGAAAGCAGGGTTAAAAGGAGGCCTGTTTTCTGGAGGCTGAAATGGCTAGCAAAATCCCTGCAACTGTAATTACCGGCTTTCTCGGCGTCGGGAAAACCACGATGATCCAGCACCTGCTCGCCAATGCCAATGGCAAGCGGTTGGCGCTGATTATCAACGAATTCGGTGATCTCGGCGTGGATGGAGATATCGTGAAAGGCTGCGGGATTGAGGGGTGCGAGGATGACGATGTTCTGGAACTCTCCAACGGCTGCATTTGCTGCACGGTGGCCGAGGATTTTGTTCCGGCGATGGAAAAGTTGCTGGATCGGGCCGATCCGCCCGACCATATCGTGATCGAAACCTCGGGGCTGGCCCTGCCGCA
>JGI24723J26617_10003307_pt1 | contig 11814 bp, 13 predicted proteins | sample Cruoilmetagenom6_FD_26617 | JGI IMG/M metagenome (IMG submission 26617) | reverse complement strand
CCTCCTCTCCGCCGCCGTCCTCTTCGTCCGTGCCAAAGCCTCCAAAGCCAAAAAGAAAACAGCAACAACCATCGGAGGCGTCTTCGTCGCCGCCCTCTACATCTTCGGCATCATGACCCTCGCCAACGCCTCACACCAAGGTGGCGTCCTCGTCCACGACCTAGGAATCCACGCCCCAGTAGGAACCTTCGACCCCGCAACCCTCGAATCATCATCCGAGTCACACGATGACGATGATGATGACGACGATTAAAAACATAGATGCCATGCGATTGCCATCTTCAATGCTTGTAGAACAATCGTTACCCTAATCCACAATCACCCGCACCGCATCACCCCGGATCTCAAGCACCTGTGTCTCACCCCCATAGTGACTCGACAGCCCCACATCCACACACCACACCTGATCGTCAAAGTGGCTCCGGATCCCGTCCCGCTGCACCGTGTGCGCCACCACCATCCGAGTGACCCCCGCCGCCGCAAGCGCATCCTCAAGCAGCGCGCGTGATTCCTCCTGCACATCCGAAGAATAATGCCGACACCAAACCGGACTCTCCTTCTCAGACAACACCCTCGGCCGCTCCGCATCCCCTCGCAGCCAATCCCGGATCTCCTCGTTCAGCCGCCCAAGCCCATACTCCACATGCTCAGCATGAATACCCCCATGCACAAACAGCGTGTCCCCAACAATCACAATTGTGTTCCGCTCCGCCAGCCGCATCGCATACGGCCCGCCAGGCCGGAACGCCGCCACCCGTGCCCGCTGCTCCTCCGGAAAGCCCATCACAAACTCGTCATCCGGATCAACCAAAACCGCATCTTCAAAGTCTGTAAACCCACCCTCGGTCACATACCGAAGATCCAGCGCACAGTTCATCAGCTCATGATTCCCATTCAAAATATGAAACGCCCCGCCCGCTTCCATCGCCTCATCCCGCAGCCGATCAAACAACTCCAGAATCTCCTGCTCCCCATCCCCCCGATCAAGCTGATCCCCAACCTGCACCAAAACAAGCTCCCCCCCAACCCAATGATCATCTCCATCGATCGCACCAGCGAGCCGCAACGCCCGCCGAGCCGCATCCAGATCCCCATGCACATCCCCAATCGCCACCAGCCGCTCCGGTGCAGGATACCGAAGCCGAAGCTCATCCGTATACCGAACCTCATCCACCTTCTGCGCCGGCGCACAACAACTCATCAAGCCCAGACCAATCAACCCAACAACGCGTACAAGCACATTCATATCCAGCTCCAGAAACCCATCGAGATAAGCAGGCCAACTCAAACCGGCCACAAACTCGCCCTCTACCCCATGATCATTGGCACCCTCCCAAGAGCGCACAACGCCCACCAAGCCGCACACCGTCCCATATCCAACTCAAAAATAGCAAACCAACTCAGCATTAAAGTCTTTGAATGCAGCCACAATACGATATACTAAACCAATATTGCCGCTCAGCGGCGTTGATATCAAATCGAGATTCATGATCGGAACCCGCAGTATGTTGCAAACCACCCGCTCCTTCCTCACCCAATCCATGATTGCCCTATCCACCCTCCTCGCTCTACCCGCTGCAAGCCAAACGCTCAACGAGAGTAACAAACTCACCCCTTTCGACTCTGCGGCGGGTGACCGGTTCGGCAGATCAATCGCCATCGACAACGGCGTCGTCGCCGTTGGGGCGTATCAAAATGACAGCAAAAGCAACGGCTCTGGTTCTGTGTATCTTTTCGATGCATCCTCCGGTGCGCAGCTCTTCGAACTCCTCCAGAGCGACGGGGCTGCCAACGACCGATTCGGCCGGTCCATCGCCATGGCCGACGGCATCGTCGTTGTAGGGGCATCAGGACATGAGGATAACGGTTCTAGATCAGGTTCAGCGTATCTGTTTGATGTTTCCACTGGTGCCCAAATTGCCGAACTCCTCCCAAATGATGGAGAAGCGAGTGATTCGTTCGGTACATCAATAGCCATTGACAACGGCATCATTGCTGTAGGAGCCGCCGGCGACGACGACAACGGAGATTTATCAGGATCAGCGTATCTATTCGATGCTTCCACAGGTGCACAGCTCTTCAAACTCCTCCCAAACGACGGGGCGGAGATGGATTACTTCGGTTTCTCAATAGCCATCGACAACGGCATCGTCGCCGTAGGGGCATCCTGGGACGACGATAACGGCACCGATTCAGGTTCGGTATATCTCTTTGATGTATCCACCGGTGTGCAGATCGCGAAACTCCTCCCCAATGACGGTGAAATGGAAGACTATTTTGGTAGGTCTATTGCTATCTCCAACGGTGTCATCGCCGTTGGGGCACCCTTTGACAGTAATGGCAATGGTGACCAATCGGGTTCAGTGTATCTGTTCGATGCATCCACTGGAGGACAGATCGACAAACTCCTCGCAACTGATGGGGAAACAAGCGTACTGTTCGGCGTTTCCGTCGCCATCGACAGCGGCATCGTTGCCGCAGGGGTAATTTTTGATAACGACAACGGCTTTTCATCAGGCTCGGCCTACATCTTTGATGTCTTCACCGGAAACCAGATCGCCAAACTCCTCTCTAGCGATGGGCAGTCGGATGACCGATTCGGCAATGCCATCGCCATTGAGAATGGCGTAATCGCTGCAGGGGCGCCATTTAGTTTCGACGCCGTCTCCAGCCTTGGTTCAGCGTATATCTTTGATTCCCGGCCAGCGATAGCCGAAAGCCTCAAGATCACCGCCTCCGACGGAGAATTAAACGATCTCTTCGGCAACTCAATCGCCATCGACAACGCCACCATCGCCGTAGGTGCGAGCAATGACAATGACAACGGCGACAACTCCGGATCGGCGTATCTGTTCGATTCTTCCACCGGCGGAGAACTCGTCAAACTCCTCCCCAGCGACGGAGCACCCAACGACCTCTTCGGCCGCTCAATCGCCATCAACAACACCACCGTTGCCGTAGGGGCGAGCGGTGACGATGACAACGGCAACAACTCTGGATCGGCGTATCTGTTCGATGCCTCCACCGGCGGTGAAATCGCCAAACTCCTCCCCAGCGACGGAGCCCAAGGAGACCAGTTCGGCATTTCCATTGCCATAGATAGCGGCATCGCCGCTGTAGGAGCATGGCGTGACGACGACAACGGCTCAAACTCAGGGTCTGCGTATCTGTTCAACGCCTCCACCGGTGCCCAACTGGCCAAACTCCTCCCAAGCGACAGCTCACCAAATGATTCCTTCGGAACCTCAATAGCCATAGACAACGGCATCGTCGCCGTAGGAAATATCTTCGACGACGACAACGGCAACGATTCAGGCTCGGTGTATCTATTCGATGCTTTCGCCGGCGCAGAAATCACCAAACTCCTCCCCAGCGACGGAGCACCAGGCGACCAGTTCGGCATTTCCGTCGCCATCAACAGCGGCATCGTCGTCGTAGGAGCGCACCGTAACGATGAAAATGGCACCGACTCAGGCTCCGCCTATCTCTTCGACGCCTCCACCGGCAACCAGATCGCCAAACTCCTCCCAAGCGCAGGGTCAGACTTGGATCTATTCGGATTTTCCATCGCCATCAACAACGGCCTCGTAGCCGTGGGTGAATATCACGATGCTTTCCAAGGCACAGACTCAGGCTCAGCCTACCTCTTCGACGCCTCCACCGGAACATACATCGATAAACTCCTCCCCAGCGACGGAGCAGTAGGGGATCAGTTCGGCTATTCCATCGCCATCAGCAACGGCATCGTCGCCGCAGGCGCATGGCACGACCAAGACAACGGTAACAACTCAGGTTCGATCTATGTATTCGACACCGCCCCCGCCCCGACCTGCCCCGCCGACCTCACCGCCGACGGCCAACTCGACTTCTTCGACATCTCCGCCTTCCTCACCCTCTTCTCCTCCGGCGACCTCGCCGCAGACTTCACCAACGACGCTCAACTCGACTTCTTCGACATCTCCGCATTCCTCACCGCCTTCTCCGCCGGCTGCCCATAAACAATCTACATTCCCCCGGCTCGCAATTTTCGGCCATATATCCCCATCCAACCTGCAAATCCAATTATTATCACCCCCAAACCCCCTCCGTACATTGACAACCTGTTCGGGGTATGGTACAGTCGCCCTGCCGGGCCCGCGAACAGCACCGCCCCCGGCCGGAAACATAGACACCTCGTCTAGGTTGGTAAGGACACCAACCATTCCGCCCCGTGCTGATCCCCGCACGCCCACAAGGCCGAGGGTCGAATGATCGGAGTGCACAATCCGTGCGCACAAAACCGGTCATGATGTTCCACGTGGAACAATTCGACCCAAAATGCCCGAGGCCCACTGCGGCAAGCCTGAAAGGCAACCACCATGGCAAAGGCCAAAAAACCGCTCGAGTTCAACGCAATCCCCGCCGGCGAAACACAAAAAAAACAAGCGCTCGACCGCGCCCTCGCCCAGATCGACAAGGCCTTCGGCAAAGGCTCGATCATGCGACTCGACGAAGATGCCTACAACAGCATCCCCGGAATCTCCACCGGCGCACTCTCCCTCGATCTCGCACTCGGCGGCAAGGGCATCCCCCGCGGCCGCATCGTCGAAATCTTCGGCCCTGAATCCTCCGGTAAAACCACCCTCGCCCTCACCGTTCTCGCACACGCCCAGAAAGAGGGCGGCGTCGCGGCGTTCATCGATGCCGAGCACGCGCTCGACCCATCATGGGCCCGCAAGATCGGGGTCAATATTGATGATCTTCTTGTATCCCAGCCGGACATGGGTGAGCAGGCACTGGAAATCTGTGAGTTGCTGGTCCGGTCGAATGCTGTCGATGTCGTCGTGATCGACTCGGTCGCGGCTCTCATCCCTCGTGCTGAAATTGAGGGCGAGATGGGCGATGCTGTCGTCGGTCTCCAGGCAAGATTGATGTCCCAAGCGATGCGGAAACTCACCGGCGTGATCGCGCGTTCGAACTGTACCGTGATCTTTATTAACCAGATCCGCGAAAAGATCGGTGTGATGTTCGGCTCCCCAGAAACCACCCCCGGCGGGCGTGCCCTCAAGTTCTACTCATCGGTCCGCCTCGACATCCGTCGTACCGGGACCATCAAGGTCGGCGATGAAGCCGTGGGCAACCATGTCCGTGTCCGCGTGGTCAAGAACAAGGTGGCTCCGCCTTTCCGTCAGTCCGAGTTTGACATCATGTTTAATGAGGGCATTTCGATTATGGGTGACCTGATCGATATGGCTGTCGAGGACAATGTTGTTGATAAATCCGGCGCGTGGTATTCCTACGGCGACATCCGCATGGGCCAGGGGCGAGAGAATGCCAAGGATTTCCTCCGCGAGAACCCGGACTTGTTTGTCGAGATCCGCGAGGGTGTGCTCGATGCCCGGCTGCCTGACCGCAATAAGGTGGAGGAGGGCGAGGATGCAACTGGTGACACGGTTGGGGAAGAAGCCCCCGAGGTTGTGGTCAAGGGCAAGAAGTCCAAGAAGCAGCCGGAGTTTGATACGGCCGAGGCGTAGTTGAATGGCCCGAACCGGCGTTGATGGAGCCGATTGTCTTGCCAAATGGGATTGAGGGGCCAATGATCCTCGACCCACCTACACAACCATTGCGGATGTGGCGGAATTGGTAGACGCGCTTGGTTCAGGTCCAAGTGGGAGTAAAATCCCGTGGAGGTTCGAGTCCTCTCATCCGCACTTCAGAATATGCCCCGGAACACATGTTCCGGGGTTTTTTGTGCGCTCATTTCCTATGCGTATAGAATCTGGGCATGAGTTTGTTGTATGCAGGATTAGATGAAGCCGGGTACGGACCGATGCTTGGGCCGTTGTGTGTTGGGCGGGCGGCGTTGTCTGTTGAGGATTGGGTGCCGGTAGGGGAGGATGGTCAGGTTCAGCGGGTGCCGGATTTATGGGCCATGTTGTCGTCGGTGACGGCTCGGACCCGCAAGGAGGCCAAGGGGCGGATCACGGTCGCGGATTCGAAGAAACTCAAACTGCCGAGCTCGTCGGTTCGGAATCATCCGCTCGTGCATTTAGAGCGCGGCGTGTTGGCAATGCTTGGAACCATCGGAGAGATTCCGAAGACGGATTTGGAGTTGTTTGAGTTGCTTGGGGCGGGGGTTGAGGATCGGCCTTGGTTTGGGGGGGAGCCGATTGAACTGCCGGTGGGGTCGGATCGGGATTTGTTGCGGATTGATTCCAATGGGTTGCGTGCGGCGATGGAGAAGGCCGGGGTTGGGCTGGTGGATTTGAAGGTACACACCATGGGTGTGGGGGAGTTTAATGCTGTGGTTCGCGAGCACAGGACCAAGGCGGCGACGACAGCTCAGTTGTTGTTTGAGCATCTGAGGGAGATCAATGAGGTTTCGGGCATGGATCACACGCGGATCGTGATCGATCGTCAGAGCGGGCGGACGCATTACATGAACTTACTGTCACGGGTGTGGGATGGTCTTGAGATTCTTGAGGAGTCGGATCGGGCATCGCGGTATGTAGTTGGTGAGGAGCTTGGAGTTTTGCTGGTGTCGAAGGCGGATGATGGGTACTTCCCGGTGTCGCTGGCATCGATGGCGGCGAAGTATGTGCGGGAGTTGATGATGGGGCGGTTCAATCGGTATTGGGGGGGGCGGCTGGATGGGCTGAAGCCGACGGCGGGGTATGTGCAGGATGCTCGGCGGTGGTTGGTGGATGCGGAAAGAGTTTTAGAGGGTGGGGATCGGGAGGGGTTGGTTCGGATTGCTTAGTGCCAAGTGAAAGAAGAATATGGATATAGTTGAATTTTATAACAAGGACGAACCTTTGGATTCCTATATGCGACTCTGTAGCTATGTGTTGTCGTGTAGTGTTGAGGACAGGGCGAAGATAAAATCGCAGTATGATGATGGGTTGGGTTGGGAGTGCCCTAGTAATATTATTCCAGCGAAACGGGAATCCTATTCGTCGGAAACGCGAACTGAGGCAAAGTATTCCTCGGTAGAGCGGGCAGAGGCATGTCTTGTAGGCCACTGGTTGTTTAACGGGTCGTACGATTTTCGGGATGTATTGGTTGGATGGTCAGCAATTTATAATGGGTTGTTGGTAGCAGGTGAAGAACCTCGGGAAATTTTTAAGCGAGTCGGATTGGTTCTTGGAGGAGAAGCAGGGGATGAAATAATTGATTTTTCCAATCGAAAGAGTTCGAATCTGGATATGAAAGCCTTTGGTTTGAGGTATGTTCGAGATCTAGATGGGGAAATCGTCAAAATCGAAAGAGCATGGTGACTTTGGTCAGGATTGTTTGTGTGAGAAGGCTTCACTGCGTCAAAAAACCGCGAGTCGGGTCATCGGGAAAAACAGGTGTGATATGAGTGATGAAACATGGAAATTTTTAGATCCGCAAAATGTCGCAGTGTTTACCACTCGCCATATTTTTAGAGACGGGTTGCCGATCTTGCATGTGTCCCACGATCTCGACGATGGATCCTGGCAGTTTCATTGGGGTGGTGATATTGATGAGCAGTCAGCAATGATCGTTGGACTACGGGAAGTTGTCGATCATGACCCGTCTATTGTTGAGTTGCATGATTTGCCCGAGGGATGGATAGCATGGCGTAAAGATTCAGAGTCTGAATGGATAAGAGTACAGAAATGCATGATCAACGATTGACAAAAAAATACCTAGACATGGCGGCTCGGGCGGCGCTCCGGGCGCGGGGGTATGCTGAGCCGAACCCGCTGGTGGGGGTGGTAATTGTCAAGGACGGGCCGAGGGGTGAGAAGCAGGTCATTGGGATTGGGCACCATTGCAAGTTCGGGGGGTTGCATGCCGAGCGTGAGGCGCTTAAGAATGCTCGGGACAATGGGCATGATGTGAAGGGCTCGGTGGTGTACTCCACGCTTGAGCCGTGTTGTCATCATGGGAAGCAGCCGCCCTGCAGCGACGCGTTGATTGAGGCGGGGGTTGCCGAGGTGATCTATGCTCGGCGGGATCCGGCGGAGGTGAGCAGCGGGGGGCATGAGCTGCTTGAGGCCGCGGGGATCAAGACTCGGTGTGATGATTGTTCGGAGCTTGCGGTTTCGATTTCGGATCCGTTTATTCATGTGGTGAAGACGGGGTTGCCTTGGGTTGTTGCGAAGTGGGCGCAGACGATTGATGGGCGGATTGCGACTTCGACTGGGGAGAGTCAATGGATTTCAAATGAGCGGTCGCGGGCGTCGGTGCATCGGATGCGGTCACGGGTGGATGCGGTTGGGGTTGGGATGGGGACTGTTTTAGCGGATGATCCGATGCTGACTGCTCGGGGCGTGCGGCGGGTTCGGCGGTCGGCTGTGCGGGTGGTGTTTGATACGAATGGGCGTTTTCCGGTGGACTCGAAGCTGGCGGAGACTGCGGGGGCGTATCAGACTGTGCTGTGTACGAGTCGGCCTGAGCATATTACGGTGCCTGGGATCCGGGTGCTCGAATGTCCGGCGATTGATGGGCGGCTGGATCTCAAGGCGGCGTTGCGGTTGTTGCATGTTGAGTGCAAGGTATCGAATATTTTGATTGAGGCGGGGCCGACGCTTTTGGGGGCGTTGCTTGATGGGGATCTGATTGACGAGGCGGTGGTTCATCTGGCGGCGGGGATCATGGGGGATGATGGCGCGAAGGCTTGTGCTTCTGGGCGGGAGTGTTCATCGTTGGATCAGATGAAGCGGTTCAAGTTGGGGCTGGTGAAGCAGGTTGGGGATGATGTGCATCTGCACTATCGAAGGTGAGGGGCGGTTGTAATTAGTTAGCGGGTTTGGTCCAGAAGGTGAGGGTGTCGTTGACGGTGCAGTCTGCGAACTTGCCTTCGGCCCAGACGGCGAGTTTGGTGCCTGGGGTTGTTTGGGCGTCTTTGATCATGGCGAAGCAGATGGGGATGGCGCCGAGCATTGGTGAGATTGTGGAACTGGTGACGGCACCGACTGGGGTTTGGCCTTGTTGGTCTGGGAGGTTGATGTGGGAGCCGGTGAGGGGCTGGAGGATTGATTGGGATTCTGTGGTGATGCGTTGGTCGTCTAGGCGGAGGGCGACGATTGATTGTTTGCGGATGTTTCGTGCGTGCATTCTTGCGACGACCTCCTGTCCGAGGTAGCAGCCTTTGGTGAGGTTGACTCTTGATTCCATGATCCCGGTTTCTGCGGGGACGGAGTCTGGACCGAAGTCGATGTTGTAGAGGGGGTGTCCGGCTTCGATGCGGGCGGTGTTGATGGCGAGCCAGCCGGTGGGTTTGGCTTGGCTGTCTTTGGTGGGGTCGATGAGGTGGTTGTAGATGGATTCGAGTTGGTCGGCTGGGACGGCGAGGTAGAGGCCGATCTCGCCGGTGAGGTCGAAGCGGTCGACGGTGACTTCGGTGTTGTTGATTTTGATTGTGGTGTTGGTGTGTTCTTCGATTGGGTCGATGTTGAGGAGTTCGAAGGCGGTGGGGCCGTGGATGGAGAGCCAGCAGTTGGAGTTGTCTATGGAGATTTCGAGGTCTTCGGCGAAGATGAAGTCGCTGAGGGTTTTTGTGGTTGAGTCTACTAGATGGCGGTCGAGTTTGACGAGGGTGGCGTCGGCTGTTTCAACGAGGCGGAGATCGGCGTCGATCCGGCCTTGGCGATTGAGCCAGAAGGAGTGGGTGCTGGTTCCTGGTTTTAGATCATCTACTTTGGCGGTGAGCATGTTGTTGAGGAATGCGTGGCGTTCGGTGCCTGTGATTTTGAGGGTAGCCATGTGTGGCTCGTCGAAGACGACTGCGGCTTTGCGGAGGGCGGCGTATTCCATGTCGAGCTGGCCGAAGGTTTCGACGATGGGGGTTTGGAGTTCGGGTGGCCCGTAGTTGAGGAAGTAGGCCTCTGCGGCGGAGTGGAGGGGGTGCAATGGGCTATTTATTGATGGTTGGGTGGTCATAAGGGTGGATGGTAGCGGTGACTCGTGGGGGGAAATGACCTAGAGTAGAACCGTTCTGAAATGCACCAAAAAATGAAGTAAGGAAGTGCCCCATGGCTTTGAATACGAAACTGCTCGCCAACCTCTGTGAAGTTCCTGGTGTTCCTGGTCGCGAAGAACGCGTCCGGAAGCTGATTACCAAAGAGATCAAGGGGCTCTTTGATTCTGTGGAGACCGATGCGATGGGGTCGCTGATTTGTCGTCGGAAGCCTCGGGGTGCCAATGGTGCTGTCAAGAAAGTGAAGGACGCGAAGGTGCTGATGCTTTTGTGTCATATGGATGAGATCGGGTTCTATATCTCGAGCATTGATGATGATGGATTTATCTGGTTGTCTCCTGCGGGTGGGTTTGATACGCGGAACTTGTTCTCGCGTCGCGTGCTTGTGTGTGCGGACTCTGGTGATTACAAGGCTGTCATGAATCCGGGCGGTCGTCCGGTTCATATCGCGAGTCCTGAGGATCGTAAGAAGGTTCCTGAGGTTAAGGAGTTCTTTGTTGATACAGGGATGGCTGCAGCCAAGGTGAAGAAGACTTTCAAGATTGGTGATTATGTGGTGATGGACGAGCCGTTCATTGAGATCGGGGACAAGCTTGTTTCCAAGGCACTCGATAACCGTGTTGCATGCTGGCTCGGGATTGAGTCGGTCAAAAAGCTGGCCAAGGCGAAGTCGGCACATGCGTGCGAGATCGTCGTGGCGTTTACGACGCAGGAAGAGGTTGGGCTGCGTGGTGCTAAGACGGCTTCGTTTGCTGTGAAGCCTGATATCGGGTTTGGGATCGATGTGACGCTTGCGTGCGATACTCCTGGTGTTCCTAAGAACGAGGCTGTGTCTATCCATGGCGAGGGCTTTGCGCTGCACATCAAGGACAGCAGCTTTATCTCTGACTTTGAGCTTGTTTCGAAGGTGGAGTCGATCGCCAAGAAGAAGAAGATCAAGTACCAGCGTTCGATTCTTGGTGCCGGCGGCCAAGACGGGGCGGCTGCACAGCAGGCGGCGGCTGGTGCGAAGGCGATGGGTATCACTGTGGGCACACGGTATATTCATACGGTGACTGAGATGATCGACAAAGGAGATCTTCAGGCGGCGTGTGATATTCTTGCCGCTGCGATGGGTGAGTTGAAGTAAGTCTATATTCATAGTGCTACAAATAAAAAAGCCCGATTCTGCGTCCTTGCAGGGTCGGGCTTTGTGGTGGGTCAGGTGATTGTTTTAATCAGGCAGCGAGGTTGGTGGCTTGTTCGATGGCTTCGATCATTGCTCGGACCTGGAATGGTTTTTTGAGGAATGAGTCGAATCCTGCGGCGCGGAGGCTTTGAGCTTGGCCGTCGGTGAGTTTGCCTGACATGGCGATGAGCTTGGTCATCTGCATGGCTTCGCTGGAGCGGATCATGGCGGCGAGTTCTCTTGGTTCGCCATCGGTAACATGGACATCGATGAGGACGACATGTGGGCGGAAGCGTTCGCAGGCGAGTCCTGCGGCGAAGGCTGAGTTGGCGACTTGGGTGTCGTAGTTGGTTTGTTCGGTGAGGACGGTGTTGAGTACATCGGAGACTTCTTGGTCGGTATCGACGACGAGGACTCTGGTGGTGCCTGTGGAGATGCCTTCCATTGGGATATGGTGGGCCTTCATGAAGCGGTAAAGCTCGGGCACGGGGATCCTGCGGTCCTTGGACCCGGGGATTCTGTATCCCTTGAGTTGTCCCGAATCGAACCATTTTGATACGGTTCTGGGGGCAACATTACAGATTTTTGCGACCTCGCCGGTCGTAAGCACATCTTTCTCGATTGGCATATTCTCACCTCGGGATACACAGAAGTGGACCGGCATAATCCATTCATGCCGATACTTCCGTAGCATCGGCCCAAAGGGGGGCTCTCTTGA